>ERZ795051.2036-NODE-2036-length-23511-cov-6.510914_pt1 | contig 23511 bp, 18 predicted proteins | sample MGYA00375135_ERZ795051 | MGnify/ENA primary metagenome ERZ795051 (study PRJEB30180, sample SAMN05720222) | activated sludge metagenome | isolation source: Anaerobic digester | place: Japan | collected 2015-05-26 ... | reverse complement strand
CCGAAACCTACCTGCATTTTACAAAATGCGGCGTACAGGCAATTGCCAGGGTTGATGCAAAGACCTCCATGAGGGCAGGGGATACTGCCGAGCTGCATCTGCATTGGGATAAGATACACCTGTTTGACTTGGAAACTGAGAAGGCAATATATTAAAAATTTTATTAATATGATAAACTATAAGCGAAGGGTCTTGTCCTTCGCTTATTATCCGATCAGAGTCAAGATGAGGTATGTATATGGCTGATCTGCACAGGCTGCTTGTACAAGCAGCAGGGATAACTGAAAAGCATATGGCAGTTATTACACCGAATGAAAGGCTGGTCTGTCCGGAGGACTCCGATATAGATATAACTTTTGAAGAAGCATGCAAGAATGCGGGGAAAAACTTCAAGGGCTGGAATATATATATGCCGGAAGATGCGGCGGAAAGGTTTTTCCTTTGCATCAGGGCGGACAGGTATTATGAATCGGAGGCCGGAAAACTGGTAATGCTGCTTCTGAACTCAGCCTTTGAAAAGGATGATTCTGTATCGGTGTACCTGAAGAGAGCCTTGGAAGGCAATCTGGATGCAGCCGGGCTTTCAATGCTTGAGGAAAGCTTGAAAAGCTGTCTCCCGGGGTATGTACTGCTGATTGACAATATTGAAGACTCCAGGGATGATATTCTTGAGATCCTGACAAATACAATGGACATTAAAACAAAGCTTATATATGAAAACAGGATACTCGCCGTGGCAGAAGCCGAAAACATTACAGAGTCATGCAGCAGCTTTATAAAAAATGTATTAAGCGAACTGCTTATTGAATGCAATGCAATCATAGGCGGAAGGGCTGCAAGAGCCTCGGAGCTTTACCCCCTCTACAGGAACTGCATTGAGGCGCTATCCCTCAAGCATATATACGGACTTGGGAACAATGTCCTTGATTATGACGGCATGTATGGATACAGGGTGGCATATAATCTGGATCCAAGCCTTAAGGAATTTTTGAGAAAAAAGGTGTTTACTGATGAATTCAGTGATATGGTGAAGGGAGAACTGGGTATTACCATAGAGGAGTTTTTCAGGAACAATCTCAATCTGACAGACACGGCAGCCAAGCTGTATATACACAGGAACACACTGCTTTACAGGCTTGAAAAGATATACAAGTGTACAGGGTTTGACCTTAAGAGGTTTGAGGACAGCTGGCTTTTCAGGCTCGCATGGATAGTATCCAGGGAGAGATAGAAGAGGCTTCGGAGGAGGCCTTTTTTGTTGTTGACATGCAGTAATATTAGTATTAATATTATTACGAACACATGTTCTACCACAATATTATTATGTAAACCTCATACCGCTGTGATATAATCTTTATATATATTTCGCAAGAAGGTGTAACTATGGACAGATTTAAGCTTGTATCGGACTATAAGCCCACGGGGGACCAGCCGGAGGCAATAGAAAAACTGGTTAAAGGAATACTGGCAGGAGAAAAGTATCAGACACTGCTTGGGGTAACCGGCTCAGGGAAGACCTTTACAGTTGCCAATGTTATTGAAAAGGTTCAGAAGCCGACCCTGGTACTTGCCCACAATAAGACTCTGGCCGCGCAACTATGCAGCGAGTTCAAGGAGTTTTTCCCCCACAACTGCGTAGAGTACTTTGTCAGCTATTACGATTATTACCAGCCGGAGGCTTATGTTGCTCATTCCGATACATATATTGAAAAGGAAGCCGACATCAATGACGAGATTGATAAGCTCAGACACTCGGCAACAGCCGCACTGCTTGAGAGAAAAGATGTTATCATCGTAGCCAGTGTATCCTGTATATACGGCCTTGGGGATCCTGAGGACTACAGGTCCCTTGTGCTGTCCTTGAGGAAGGGAATGGTCAAGGACAGGGATGAGGTGCTGAGAAAGCTTGTTGATATCCAATACGACAGAAATGATATAAATTTTGTCAGAGGCACCTTCAGGGTAAGAGGGGATATTGTTGATATTTTCCCTGCCGCCTCATCGGATAAGGCAATAAGAGTTGAATATTTCGGGGATGAAATAGAAAGAATCCTGGAGATAGACTCTCTTACCGGCAATATTACGGGAGAAAGACAGCATGTATATATATATCCTGCTTCCCACTTCGCCACTACTCAGGCGAAGCTTGAGGCTGCAATAAGCAGTATTGAGGCAGAGCTTATGCAGAGGGTAAAGGAGCTGAAGGAGCAGGATAAGATCCTTGAAGCCCAGAGGCTTCTGCAGAGAACCAATTATGACATTGAGATGATGAAGGAAGTAGGCTACTGCTCGGGAATAGAGAACTATTCAAGGCATATAAGCGGCAGGGCGCCGGGAAGTTCACCCTTCACGCTGCTGGACTTCTTTCCGGAGGATTATCTGCTGATAGTTGATGAATCCCATGTCACGATACCTCAGGTCAGGGGCATGTATTTCGGGGACAGGTCAAGGAAGGAATCCCTTGTCGATTACGGATTCAGGCTGCCGTCGGCTTTTGACAACAGGCCCTTGAATTTTGAAGAGTTTGAGCAGAGGCTCAACCAGGTGATTTATGTCAGTGCCACACCGGCAAAGTTCGAGCTTGAGCGAAGCAACTGCGTGGCTGAACAGATTATAAGGCCTACCGGATTGGTGGACCCCGAGATAGAAATCCGGCCGGTAAAGGGGCAGATAGACCACCTGATCGGTGAAGTGAGGGAGAGGGCCGCGAATAACCAGAGAGTGCTGGTTACCACCCTCACCAAGAAGATGGCTGAGGATCTGACTGCTTATATGAAGGAGCTGGATATCAAGGTGCGGTATCTGCATTCGGATATTCTCACCATTGAGAGAATGAAGATAATAAGAAGCCTCAGGCTGGGTGAATTTGACGTTCTTGTGGGCATAAACCTGCTCAGGGAGGGGCTGGATCTTCCCGAGGTATCACTGGTTGCCATACTTGATGCCGATAAGGAGGGGTTCCTGAGGTCGGAGATATCCCTTATCCAGACGGTGGGAAGGGCTGCAAGAAATGTGGACGGAAAGGTAATTATGTATGCTGATAATATTACCGATTCAATGAAGCGGGCTATAAGTGAGACCAACAGAAGAAGAAAGATTCAGATGGATTATAACGAAAAGCACGGTATAAAACCCCAGACTATCAGAAAAGCGATACACGAAATCATTGAGGCCACTACTGCAGCAGAAGAGTCTGCAAAATACGGCATTAAGCATGATATTGAATTCATGAGGAAGGATGATCTGCTCAGGCTGATTGCTGCTTTGGAGGAAGAGATGAAGGACTGTGCGAGGGCATTGCAGTATGAGCGGGCTGCGGAACTTAGGGACAAAATAATTGAATTGAGGCATAGGCTGAAGAAATAACGAGGTGTATAATGGCAAAGGATAAGATTATTATTAAGGGTGCCCGGGAGCACAACCTTAAGAACATAGATGTAGAAATACCAAGAGATAAATTTGTAGTGATTACAGGGCTAAGCGGTTCCGGCAAATCCTCCCTGGCTTTTGATACCATATATGCAGAGGGGCAGAGGCGCTATGTAGAGTCTCTTTCTGCTTATGCAAGGCAGTTTCTTGGGCAGATGGAAAAGCCGGACCTGGATTATATTGAAGGCCTCTCTCCCGCAATTTCAATAGACCAGAAGACAACCAACAGGAATCCCCGGTCAACAGTAGGCACAGTAACGGAAATATATGACTATCTGAGACTGCTTTATGCCAGAATAGGGACACCCCACTGCCATGTGTGCGGCAAGGAGATATCCCAGCAGACGGTGGATCAGATGGTTGACTATATAAATTCCCTTGAGCCGGGAACCAGGATACAGCTTCTTGCCCCGGTTATCCAGGGTAAAAAAGGGGAACACCAGAAGCTCCTGGAGGAAATAAAGAAGAGCGGCTACGTCAGAGCAAGAATTGACGGGGAGATTGCCGACCTCAATGAGGAAATCAAGCTGGAGAAAAACAAGAAACATACAATAGAAGTAATCGTTGACAGGATCATAGTCAAAGAGGGTGCAAACAAGAGGCTGACCGATTCCCTGGAAACTGTTCTGAAGCTTTCCGGAGGAACGGTGCTTCTCGATATAATCGGCAAGGAGGAACGGCTGTTCAGCCAGAACTTTGCCTGCGTGGAATGCGGAATAAGCATAGAAGACCCCGCGCCTCGGATGTTCTCCTTCAACAGCCCCTTTGGGAAATGCCCGGTTTGTGACGGTTTGGGTGAGCTCCGGAGGATAGACCCGGATCTGGTTATACCGGATAAGACAAAGTCGGTCATGGAAGGGGCAATAGAACCATGGAAGAACCTCGATGAGAGTTCATGGTATTACAATGTATTCTATGCAGCCGCAAAACACTACGGTTTCAGTCTGGATACTCCTATCTGCGACTTGGATGAAAAAGCTGTACAGATCCTTTTATACGGCAACGGAGGAGAAAAGATTAAAGTAAAGTATCAGAGAGAGTACGGCAGCGGCGAAGTGATGATGGCCTTCGAGGGTGTTGTGAACAACCTTGAGAGGCGTTATTTGGAGACAAAGTCCAACTATATGAGGTATGAAATAGAAAATTTCATGTCCTCTGTACCGTGTCCTGAGTGCAAGGGGGCAAGGCTTAAGAAGGAGAGCCTTGCGGTTACTGTAGGCGGATTGTCCATTGCTGAATTATGCAGCATGTCTGTATACAAGATAATGGAGTTTCTCCGGAACCTGAAGCTAACCGAAAAACAGAAGATTATATCAAAGCTGGTGCTGAAAGAGCTGCATGAGAGATTGGAATTCCTGGTTACTGTGGGGCTTGAATACCTTACTCTTTCCCGTGCCGCAGGAACCTTATCCGGGGGAGAGGCACAGAGGATAAGGCTGGCTACCCAGATAGGCTCAAGCCTTGTAGGTGTATTGTACATACTTGACGAGCCCAGCATAGGGCTGCATCAGAGGGACAACGGCAAGCTCCTGAAGGCCCTTCGGAACCTTACTGATTTGGGGAATACGCTGCTGGTTGTTGAGCATGATGAAGAGACAATGCATGCAGCAGACTATATCATTGATATGGGCCCGGGAGCGGGAGTCCATGGAGGGGAGATAGTCGCAGCCGGCTCCCTTGATACTATACTGGCGTGTGAAGAATCAGTTACCGGTCAGTATCTCAGCGGGAAAAAACAGATTCCCATTCCGCAGGAGAGAAGAAAACCCAATGGAAAATGGATTGAAATAAAAGGGGCAAGGGAGAATAACCTTAAAGACTTGGACGTCAATATACCTCTTGGGGTGTTTACTTGCATAACAGGAGTCTCCGGCTCGGGAAAAAGCACCTTAATCAATGAAATACTATATAAGGAACTATCACACAGATTGTATGGTTCCAAGCTGAGAGCGGGAGAGCATAAATGGATCAAAGGGATAGAGCATATTGACAAGGTCATTGACATTGACCAGTCACCCATAGGAAGAACGCCCAGATCCAACCCGGCTACTTATACAGGGGCTTTTGATATTATACGGGAAGTGTTTGCAGCCACACCGGAGGCAAAAATGAAGGGCTACAATAACGGCAGGTTCAGCTTCAATGTAAAGGGCGGAAGATGCGAGGCCTGCAAGGGTGACGGTATAATCAAAATTGAAATGCAGTTTCTTCCGGATGTTTATGTTCCTTGTGAAGTATGCAAGGGGAAGAGATACAACAGGGAGACTCTGGAGGTACGCTACAAGGGCAGGAATATTTCTGAAGTACTTAATATGACGGTGGAAGATGCTCTTGAATTTTTCAAGAACATACCGAGAGTGCAGAAAAAGCTGCAGACATTATTTGATGTGGGGCTGGGATATATAAAACTGGGGCAGCCCTCTACCGAGCTGTCCGGCGGTGAGGCTCAGAGGATAAAGCTGGCTTACGAGCTGTCAAAGAGAAGCACCGGAAAGACTGTATATATACTGGATGAACCTACCACAGGACTTCATATTGCCGACATACACAAGCTGCTTGGAATACTTGACAGGCTTGTAGATACAGGCAACAGCATTATCGTGATTGAGCACAACCTGGATGTAATTAAAAGGGCTGATTATATAATAGACCTGGGACCGGAAGGGGGAGACAGGGGCGGCACCATTATTGCCCAAGGCACCCCTGAGGAGATATGCAAGGTTGACGCCTCATACACTGGCCAGTTTTTGAAGAAGATACTAGCTAGAGATTAGTAAGGGGACACGGGGACGTTAGGGACATAGGGACGTTTCGCGTGTCCCACCGAAGGTGGGACAGGAGAAACGTCCCCGTGTCCTTCTCATTTATTCCTGCGGTGTGTGCTCCAGCCTGAACTCCAGGTTTCCGGTCCCGCCTTCCCCATCCGATACCTGAATGGTTTCCTCCACGGCGTACGCCTTGCCCACGTTCAGCGCGACGGGGAACTTATAGAAACCGGACTCGCTGACGGGGTCGAACCGCCTATAATCATAAAACAGATTACTCCAGTTGCCCCGCAGAACGGGAAATTTCAGCATGGGTATTCCCTTTTCGTTGTAATAAGTTTCATATTCGGGAGTGAATCCGTCAAGGGTGATGGCCGCTGTGCCTTCGCATGGCATAAAGTCCGTAACAGACAGCTGAACGGTAAAATCCGGGGCGTCCGCTGTGATCCGTTCATCGCCTGAATCCAAGTAGTATATCAGGCTTCCCGTACCGCTGCCCTTCAACTCAAGCTGTTGGCCCAGGGTATTGCTCTCAATCGGGAACGAGGCTTCCATGATATATTTTTGTGCTACGATCTGGCATGTGCAAGTGATTTTCACGTCGAAGTGCAGCGCCTTTTCAAGGCGCTCCGCCAGTTCCTCGTAAGAAATGTGTTCACCGGCCCCCAGCAGGTGTGCCACCCGCAGCGCATCCACGATTGCCTCCACGTAACGGTAGTCATGCTCCTTCGTCAGCTTAAGAAAAAACTTGTCGATGGCTTTTACATAGAGTTCTCCAAGCTTCGTCAGGAGCGGAGCGGCATCATTTTCGGCGCCTCCCTCAAATGAGGCATTATACGCTGTCTTCATGACAGCCGACGCGATAGCCGTCAGCTTTTCCGCGTCATCGCCGTATTTTGAAATCAGCGCGTCAGCCTTGGATACCATGCGCTGCATCAATCCGTTTTCCGCAGCAGAATCAATATAGCTGCTGCCGGACAGCTGAAGCTGCGTTCTTATCGACAGCATATACTCGAGAAGCGGCATTTCGGGATTATTGAACGCATTCTCAAATTCCGCAAGCTTTTTGCTGTTGGCTTCCTTCTCCGCCTGACCGACACAGTGCGGCGACAGCGAAGGCGGTACCGGCACCTTAATCTTTTCCTTGAGCATTTCCTTCGCCATTTGGGCCAACGTCTTGTACATCTCGACCCCTCTCTCCCGGATGGCTTCAAAATCAGGGTCTTCATCCCCCCAATTGAGGAGCAAAGTGCTGAAATGGGTGACGAGAGTGCTGTTTGGTTTGTCGCCGGGCATAGCGAAGGTGACTGACGAACCGTTTGCGTTGCCGCTCAGAAAAATAGCGCTGCCCCCCGGCGCGCTGCCGGAGACGGTCAATTGGGCGGGGGCATCGAACCGCAGCCCGTCGGGCTCCAGCATCACACCCGCGAGTTTTCCGGGGATATCGCTGCTCCGTACATCCGTAAGGGCGGTCATTGTTATTGTCTCCGGCCATTTGACAGCGCCGGCCGGAACCTTAAGGGTCCAATGAAGACCTGCGTTGTCCGTCAGCTCAAGCGTCAGCGCGTCTCCGGCAAGAGGAACGGCGCCGGAGACTTTGTTTCCGGTGTCCACGGTGAAACTTGCGGCTCCCAGATCAGGGAGCTTCAGGCCGGATGGTACCGTAGTTTCCTCCGTGAATTCCACATTAAGGCTTCCCGGTGTTTTACCGGTGGGCGTCGTTGTTTTCGATGCGCTGCAGCCGCTTATCATAGACAGAACAAGCATTGCAGATAGCAGTATCTTCAGGAATCTCTTTATACGACCGTAGAACATATGAATCTCCTCCTCCGCTCGTTTAAAACAGACCAGAAGCCGATATGATATTAAGTCCTAAATCAATAGTAGCATAATTGCCGGATAATTCAAACAATCATTATAAAAGGACATGGGGCACGGGGACGTTTCGCTTGTCTCACTTTCAGTGGGACAGGAGAAACGTCCCCGTGTCTCAAAAGCGGGGGACATCTTTTTGCCTCGTTTTATTTCAGCAAACTTGTAGTATAATAGAAGCATACACTATTCAAAACCGGAGGAATACACTTATGATTTCATTGGAAGACAAACTGAAAAATCTCCCGGAAAAACCCGGAGTTTATATAATGCGTGACGAATATAATGAGATTATATATATTGGAAAGGCAATAAACCTGAAGAACAGGGTAAGGCAGTATTTCCAGAACTCAAAGAATCAGCATCCCAAGGTCGCCGCAATGGTTGAGAGGATTACAGACCTGGAATACATAATAACCGATTCAGAGCTGGAAGCCCTTATACTTGAATGTAACTTTATAAAAAAACACAGGCCTAAGTATAATGTAATGCTTAAGGATGACAAGCAGTATCCCTATATTAAGATTACAGTAAAAGAAGATTATCCAAGACTGCTTATTGAGAGAGAGATAAAGAAGGACGGAGCAAAGTATTTCGGCCCTTATACCGATGTTACCGCAGTAAACAGAACCATTGACCTCCTGAAAGGCCTTTTTCCCATAAGATATTGCAGCAAAAACATAAGCAGGGCAATCGGAAAGGAAAGGCCCTGCCTCAACTATCATATAAAGAAATGTATAGGCCCATGTCAGGGAAATGTCAGCAAGGAACAATACAGGGAGCTTATTGACTCAGTAATAATGATGCTTGAGGGCAAGCAGGAGGAGGTATTGAAACAGCTGGAGGACAAAATGCATCAAGCGGCAGATAATCTGGATTTTGAGAAGGCAGCCGAAATCAGGGATAATATGAACTCTCTGATAAAGATTGCGGAAAAGCAGAAAGTAATATCTTCAGCACTTATAGACCAGGACATAATAGCCTTTGCGCTGAATGAATCGGAATCCTGCATACAGGTTTTCTTTGTAAGAGGAGGAAAGCTTATCGGCAGAGAGCATTTTCTTATTGAGGATACCAAGCTTAGTGACTCAAAGGAGATATTAAGCAGCTTTATTAAACAGTACTACGGGTCGGATGCGCTTATACCAAGAGAAATAATACTTCAGGAAGAAATTGACGAGATAAATATTATTGAGAGATGGCTCAGCGATAAAAAGGGAGGCCGGGTCAAGCTTGTTGTCCCCCGGAGGGGAGAAAAGCAAAAGCTTATTGAAATGGTAAGCAGGAATGCGGAAGACACATTAAGGCTTCTGATAGAAAAGCAGAAAAATGACACCGAGAAAACAATGGGAGCATGCAGGGAACTTAAGGATATTCTGGAGCTCAATGCTGTACCCGTAAGGATCGAAGCCTTTGATATTTCAAATATCCAGGGAGTATTGAATGTCGGTTCAATGATAGTTTTTGAGCAGGGAAAGCCTAATAATAGAAACTACAGGAGATTCAGGATAAAATCCGTTGAAGGCGCCAACGATTATGAAAGCATGAGGGAGATTGTGGAGAGAAGATTTGTCCATGGCCTAAAGGAGAGAGAAGAGCTTGAAGCGGAGGGAAAAGATTTTGAATTGGGCAGATTCTCGGTGTTCCCGGACATGATATTGCTGGATGGGGGCATTGGACAAGTCAATGCAGTGCTGCCGGTTCTCCGGGAGCTGGACATAAATATACCTGTTTGCGGAATGGTAAAGGACGATAAGCACAGAACAAGAGGGCTGATATATAATGGCAGGGAAATTGAGCTGCCTAAAGCCTCCAAGGCTTTCCGGCTGATATCCGCAATCCAGGAAGAGGCACACAGGTTTGCCATAAGCTATCATAAGAGCCTTAGAAGCAAGGCAACCGTCAAGTCTGCTCTGGACGACATACCGGGAATAGGGCCTGCCAGAAGAAAAGCACTGCTGAAGAGTTTTGGCAGTCTGAAGAATATCAAAAAGGCATCCTTGGAAGAGCTTGAGAAAGTACAGGGGATGAACAGGAAAGTTGCAGAAGTTGTATATAATTTTTTTAATTCATAAAACTTTTTCAAAAATGTTTCGTAATATATTATGAAAACTAAAAATCAAACATGTCCATTCCGGGCAGTACTTGATTGCCGGCACCGGGGAAATGCTTCAATGAAGGGACAAATGGAAATATGTTTGATAAATTAAAACCGGGAGGTAAAGAAGTATGTATAAGAAATTATATAAATCCAGAACTGTAAGAACAATATCAGGCGTATGCGGAGGCCTGGAGGACTATTTCAACATTGATGTTACGATAATCAGGCTTATATGGGTTGCCCTTACAATAGCAACGGGATTTTTCCCCGGGATATTTGCCTATGTAGCTGCTGCGCTTATTATTCCGGATGAACCGACAGGGTACAACCCGGAATATAAGGTGGAAAAGGACGAACAATAACAAAGAGGGTGTTTTCTTGAAATTATTACTTGATACTCACTGCCATACCATATCAAGCGGCCATGCTTACAGTACCATTAAGGAAATTGCGGAAGAAGCGGCAGAATTGGGCTTGAAGCTGATAGCAATGACAGACCACGGACCGGCAATGCAGGGGGGCCCCGACTTATTCCATTTCGGGAATATGAGGGTTATACCTGAATACATCAAGGGTGTGAGGGTGCTGAAGGGTGTAGAGGCCAACATAATGGATTTTGAGGGCAGACTTGATGTACCCGAAAAATACTTAAAAAAACTGGATATAGTTATTGCTTCTCTTCATGAAGCCTGCATTGACTCAGGAACTGTTGAAGAGAATACAAGGGCGCTGGTGGGGGCAATGTCAAATCCCTATGTGGATATCATAGCCCATCCCGGTAACCCGTACTATCCTATTGACATAGACAGGCTTCTTCAATGTGCCAGGGATACGGGAACACTGATAGAAATAAACAACAGCTCCTTTTTGGGGAGCCGTAAGGGAAGCTCGGAGAATTGCAGGATTATTGCAGCTAAGGCAAAGGAGACGGGTGTTGTACTGGCTGCAGGAAGTGACTGTCATATCTGTTATGATGTAGGGAAGTTCAACAAGATCGAAGAGATATTTGAGGAACTGGAAATGCCTGAGGCTCTGGTGATAAATACCGATCCCTTAAAGCTTATTGACTATCTGAACAGGAAAGGTAAGAAAGTAAATCTCTAGGTCAGGGTGTATTGGCGGGAAACCAGTGTATTCAGTGTAATACGTTACTTTGGCAGCGAGGAATACCCTGACGGTATAAATGAATATACATAGAGTAAAAGCCGGTATGGAGGGATACAAATGACCCTTAGGAAAGCGTTTACTCTTTTTTTATGTGCGATTCTTACACTTTATATATTTTCGGGACCAGTATTATTAAAGCATGTGAAGGAGGACTACAAGAAAAGCCTGGAGCCGGTTCATGAGAAAACAGAGTGGACAGGGGTTATAACCTTATGGGATTACCCGCGGCTGGATATCAGAAGCGCAACACGGTTTGGCTGGATCAAAAGCAAAATAAGGCAGTTTGAAAAGCAGAACCCAGGAGTATATATTGAGTTAAGGGAGCTTGATTGGAATGAAGGCCCGGGCTTTCTTAAGGCAGCGGCCAAAATAGGAGCGAATCCGGATATTGCACCTATAGGCAGCGATTATTTCTTCATCTCCGGAGGGTATCTGGAGGAATTGGACGGACACATCAGTTTAGAGGAAAGGGCAGACTTCATCAACAGCATACTTGATACAGCGACGCACAACGGTAAGATATATGGAATACCATGGATGATGACAGGCTATACTATGCTTCTTAATACCGACATCTTCAGTGAAAGAAATGTCAGCCTGCCGGAGAACGGGGAATGGACCTACGAGCAGTTCGTTGAAGCATTGAAACAGCTTACCTACAATGGGACATACGGCTTTAACTCCTTTATAGAGCCGGGTTATTACAATGCCTTCGGAATCATAATGTGTGACGGAGCACAGATAATTGACGATGCAACAGGCAGATATATATTCAATACTCCCGAAGCTGTGTCAGGCCTGACAAAGCTGTGTGATCTCAAGCATAAATACAAAGTCACCCACCCGGACTTCGGAGTAATGAATGAAAACCAGGCATGGTCTGCTTTCCTGAATGGGAAGACAGCAGTGTACATAGGAGGGTCATGGACGGTGCCGCTGCTGCGGAATATTCAGGGAAACAGCGGAATTAACTTTACTGTGGCCAAGTTTCCTGCAGGAAAGTCCGATGTGCCTCTGTCATTATGTTCAACTACGTGCTCTTATGCCGTTTTCAAGCAGAAGGATGCCGCTAAGAAGAAAGTATGCATTGATTTCATCAAATTCATCACCTCCGCGGAAGCACAAAAGGATCTGGAGTATTTCGGCTACTTTCCCGTCAGAAAATCAGGTAAATATCTGTACGAAAATGACAAAGAGATGTATACTATACAGCAGAACTTATATTTTGCGGAACACCTTCCCAAGGTGGACAACTGGAGTGAAATCGACCTTATTCTGCAGACAAAAATAAGGGAAGCAGTGCAAGGGAATATAAGTCCGGAGCAGGCTGTTAAGGAAGCGGAAAAGCTGATAGAACAGCGGAGGAAAAACCATTGAATAATACTGCAAGAATATGGACAGATTTCACATAAGAAACAAACCAAATGGAGGAGATTGTATGACTGAGGTTAAAAGCACGAAGAAGGAAAAACAGCCGATAATTGAATACAATGGTAAGAAATATCTGCGAATACCCGTAAAGACTCATGTTATAACGAAGGATGACAGCATTGTCGATGTCGTCAGTATGTATGCCCGGGAAATAGTGAAGGAGAATGATATAGTATTTATTAGCGAAAAAGCTGTGGCAATAACCCAGGGGAGAGCTTTTCCGGTGGCAGAAATTAAGCCGAGGCCCCTGGCAAGGCTGCTGTCCAAATACGTTACAAAAACTCCTTCAGGAATAGGCCTGGGAATACCTGAGACCATGGAAATGGCATTAAGGGAATGCGGGGTGCTGAGAATACTTTTTGCAGCTGTTGTGAGTTTTTTTGGAAAACTGTTCGGACGCAAGGGAGATTTCTACAGGATAGCCGGTTACAAGGCTTCTTCCATAGACGGGCCTACTCCAAACACTCTGCCTCCGTATAATAAATATGTTGTACTGGGGCCCGAGAACCCGGATCAGGTGGCAAAAAGCATCAGCGACAGCATAAAAGCGGAGGTCGCAATAGTAGATATTAACGATTTGGGCGGGAATATACTTGGAACTTCAAAATCATCCCTTGACAGGAAGACCCTTATTGGTATATTGAGGGATAATCCCCTGGGGCAGTGCTGCGAGCAGACACCTATGGGAATTATAAGAACCGTGGAGGAACAGTGAAACTGAAAGGGGACATGGCAGCAATGCAGATACTATATAATGAGCCGATGAAAAATCATACCTCCTTCAAGGTAGGAGGGCCTGCGGATATATTTATTGAACCGGATGACAGTACGGAACTGGTGAAGGCAATTAAAGACCTTAGGGAGCAGGGTTTATCATACTATATAATAGGCAATGGAAGCAACCTCCTGGTATCTGACAAGGGGCTGAGAGGAGCAGTAATCAAAATCGGGGAGAAGTTCGGAAGTGTCAGTATAGATAATGATATAATCACAGCAGAATCAGGTGTTCTGCTTTCAACATTATCCAAAATGGCTGCCAGGGAAGGCCTTACAGGAATGGAGTTTGCAAGCGGCATTCCCGGGTCTCTCGGAGGAGCGGTGACAATGAATGCCGGAGCCTACGGCGGAGAAATGAAGGATATTGTTGAGTGGGTTGAGCTGCTGGATCAGGATCTTAATTTAAAGAGACTTAAAAACGATGAAATGAAATTCATGTACAGGAAGAGCATTATAGAACCGGGAAAGCACATAGTTTTAAGATGCTGTATAAGACTTAAGAAGGGAAACAAGGATGAGATAGACAGCAAAATGGCGGAACTGGCCGAAAAAAGGAAAAGCAAGCAGCCGCTGCATTTGCCCAGCGCAGGCAGCACCTTCAAGAGGCCTGAGGGTTACTTCGCAGGCAAGCTCATAGAGGATGCGGGTTTGAGAGGGTTTACTATCGGAGGAGCCCAGGTATCAACCCTTCACTGCGGTTTTGTGGTGAATAACGGGGATGCCGCGGCAAAGGATGTGTATGATCTGATCAGGCATGTGCAGAAGACGGTATTTGAGAAGTTCAATGTGATGCTTGAGCCTGAGGTCAAAATACTGGGAGAGTTTTAGCAGCTCATAAGAGTCATTTAGAGGACATGGGGATGTTTCGCGTGTCTCGCTTTCAGTGAGACAGGAGAAACGTCCCCGTGTCTTATTCGAAGCCCTACTCTGGCTCTCGCATCTCGCACCTCGTATCCTATAATGGCATTTTGACAATAATAGTGATATATTTAATATTAGAGGTGAAGCACTTGATAAAGCTTTTTGCGGATTATCATACCCATACGGTATACAGCCACGGTACGGGAAGTATATTGGACAATGTAATGGCGGCGAGGAAAAAGGGGCTTACTGAAATTGCGGTTACAGACCACGGAATAAGGCATTTTGCCTATGGCGTCAGAATCAGGGATATTGCAAAGATGAGGGACGAAATAGACAGGATAAATTACAATTCAGAGGGCATAAAGGTACTCATGGGTATGGAGTGCAATATCATAAGCACCGCCGGGGATATAGACATGAATGACAGTATACGTAAATACCTTGATATACTACTGGTGGGCTTTCATATGATGGTATTGCCGAAGACAGCCGGAGATGCTGTAAATATCTACGGCAGAAACTACCTGTCGAAGATATTTCATTTAGGTACGGAAGGAATTAAAGAAGAAAACACCGAATCAATGATTAGGGCAATAAGAAAGCATAAGATAGATATAATAACACATCCCGGAACCCGCATTCCACTTGATATTTCTCTTATTGCAAGAGAAGCCGCAAAGACAGGAACTGCTCTCGAAATAAATTCCCACAGCAGTTATATGAAAGCAAAGCATGTTATTGCAGCAGCGAAAGAAGGGGCAAGGTTTGTAATTAACAGCGATGCCCATGCTCCGGAGGATGTGGGAAATCTGCAAAACGGCCTGAATATTGCCATGGAAGCCGGCTTGACCTGTGATCAGATCATAAATGCCGTAAAATAATCCAGGAGGTATGTCAATGAAATTTTTAATTGTTACCGGTTTATCGGGGGCCGGAAAAAGCCAATCAATAAAGTTTTTGGAGGATTTAGGGTATTTTTGCGTTGACAATCTGCCTCCTGCCTTGCTCGGCAGGTTTGTTGAAATGTGCTCTGAAAGCAAGGGTGATATAGACAAGGCAGCCATAGTAATAGATATAAGGGTAGGAAAGTTCCTGGACCAGCTTCCCGTACGCCTCGACGAGCTTAAGGAATTAGGCCATACCTATGACATACTGTTTCTGGAAGCTTCCGACGAGACTCTGATAAAGAGGTTCAAATCCAGCAGAAGGATGCATCCTCTGTCTGTGGGAGGCCGGATAATAAAAGGAATAAAAGCCGAAAGAAGAAAGCTTCAGGAAATAAAATCAAAAGCTACGAATATAATAGATACGACGAATATGAGTCCTTCGGAACTAAAACAGGAAATAATACATCTATTTGTTGAGGGAGGCAAGTCGGAAGGGCTGATAATAAACATTATTTCCTTTGGCTTCAAGTATGGCATACCCCTGGACTCCGATATGGTATTTGATGTAAGGTTTCTTCCGAACCCGTACTATGTGGAGGACCTTAAAAAATTCAGCGGAGCGGATGACGGGGTAAGGAATTATGTCATGCAGTGGCCTGCAGCAGCAGGATTCATGGATAAACTAACCGACATGCTGGAGTTTCTGATACCTCATTTCATTAAAGAGGGGAAATCTCAGCTGGTAATTTCAATTGGCTGTACGGGGGGACGGCATCGTTCCGTTACCATGGCCAATATGCTGAGCAATAAGCTGAAGGAGGCAAATCATAGAGTTATTGTGGAGCATAGGGATATTGAAGAGGAAAGATATAGATAATCAAACATGAAACGAGGGGGGTTACTTTTGAAAAACAATTCTGCAAAGAATTTATTACATGGGAAAAGGATTATCTCAGGAGGCCCGAAGGTTGTGGCGATAGGCGGAGGTACCGGCCTTTCAGTGCTTCTCAGAGGATTAAAGAAACATACATCTAATATTACTGCAATAGTCACTGTATCCGATGACGGCGGAGGTTCGGGACTGCTCAGGGAGGATATGGGGATTCTCCCTCCGGGAGATATCAGAAACTGCATAGTAGCTCTTGCCAATACCGAACCGATAATGGAGCAGCTTATGCAATACAGGTTCAGGGAAGGTGCGTTAAAAGGACAGAGCTTTGGGAACCTCTTTATTGCAGCAATGAATGACATCTGCGGAAGCTTTGACGCTGCTGTCAGGGAAGTAAGCAGTGTGTTGGCAGTGACGGGAAAGGTTCTGCCGGTGACGCTGGAAGATGTGGTGCTGTATGCAGAGCTTGAAGATGGTACTATTATTAAGGGTGAATCGCAAATACCCATCAAACAGCAGGCTTTGAACAAGAGAATAGGAAAGGTATTTCTGGAACCGGGCAATTGCATGCCTATGCCGGAAGCCCTCAAGGAGATTCAAGAGGCGGATGTCATTGTATTTGGGCCGGGAAGCCTTTACACCAGTATCATACCCAATATTTTGGTTAAGAATATTGCAGAGGCAATCAACAGTGCCAAAGCAATGAAGATATATGTATGCAATATAATGACACAGCAGGGGGAAACAATAGGGTACAGCGTTTCTGAGCACATAAAGGCAATCAATTATCATGGGAACAGGGCTCCGATAGATTATGTCATTGCCAATACAGGGGAAATCCCTCAAGCCCTTTTGGAAAAATACAAAACGGAGAACGCTTCTCCGGTTTTGATCGATTATGATATAATAGCTGATATGGGGATTAAAGTCATTGAAGAAGATTTTGTGAACATAGAGAACGGATATCTGAGGCATGATTACAATAAGCTGGCAGAACAGATATTCAAGCTGCTGAATGAAGAGCAGAAGTAATAAACAAAGGGGAGATAATATTGGACGAAAACATAAAAAAAGAGGTAATATCGTGGATAAAATTGATATTATCGGCATTTGTCATTGCCTTTATATTAAAAACCTATGTGTTCCAGATAGCACTGGTTAATCAGGTATCAATGGAACCCACCCTTTATGAGGGGGAAATACTTGTAATAGCAAAGGTGAACTACCTGATTAGCGACCCTGCCAGAGGCGATATTGTGGTACTTAAGGATGAGCTGGAGGATAAATATCTGATAAAAAGGGCGATAGGGCTTCCCAATGAAGTCATTGATATAAGAAATGACAGAGTATATATAGACGGAAAAGAACTTAATCCTGATTATACAGATGCACCGACACGGGATAACGGCTTTGTCAAGTCCAGGGTGCCGGAGGGGAAGTACTTTGTAATGGGGGATAACAGGATGCAAAGCAGGGACAGCCGATCGGATACGGTAGGCTTTGTCAGCCGTGACAATATTGTGGGGAAAGCAGTATTTAGAATATGGCCTTTTAATAAAATCGGAATAGTAAGATAAAGAGGGGCTGTTTAACATGACCTTTTCTTCTGTAACAAAAAATGAGATATCTAAGATTGCAGTCACTAATAAGTGCTGTCAGCTTGCACTGCTGTCAGCACTTATTAAAATGACCGGAACGCTTCGGATACATGGAATAGACAAGATAGGAATCACACTTTCCACTGAGAACGCATCAATAGCAAGAATGCTGTTCTCGCTGCTGAAGAGCTGTTTTGATATAAACACCAGGGTGGTTGTGAGGAAAAACAGGCATCTTAAGAAGAACAACAATTACACCTTATATATCGATTCTGACATGGGTTCTCACGAGATACTCAAGTTGACAGGGATATTGCAGGAAAGTGACAGGGGTATGAAACTGAATCATAAGCTTCCGCATTATCTGATAAAGAAGGCTTGCTGCAGGAGAGCCTATCTCAGAGGAATCTTTCTTGGGAGCGGATCCATAAGCGATCCTGAAAAGACATATCACCTTGAACTGGTAACAAATAATGAGAGTTTTGCCGAAGATATTAAAGATTTGATGAATCATTATCAGCTTGGTGCAAAGGTTGTAATGAGGAAAGGCAACTTTGTGGTTTATATAAAAGAAGGAGAGAACATTGTCAACTTTTTGAACATAATCGGGGCTCACAATGCTCTGCTGAAGCTGGAAAACATCAGGATATACAAGGAAATGAGGAATAATGTAAACAGGATAGTGAACTGTGAGACTGCAAACCTGGACAAGACCCTGAATGCAGCATTAAGACAGATAGAAAATATTGAATACATCAAGAACACGATAGGATTGGGCAAGCTTCCCGGAGGCCTGGCTGAAATCGCTGAGCTGAGGCTGGAGTTCAGGGATGCGACCCTTAAGGAATTGGGTGAAATGATGAGCCCTCCGATAGGAAAGTCCGGAGTAAACCACAGATTGAGAAAGCTGGATCAAATAGCGGAAAATCTCAGAGACAGGCACAGGGAATAGGCCAGAACACTATTCTTGCTGCGGCATAAGGAGATGATGCATATATGAGAAAAGTACCGGTTGATAAAGTGAAAGAAGGAATGGTTCTTGCCAGGACTTTACACAGCAATGACGGAAATATATTGCTGAATGCCGGTATCATACTTAAGAATTCTTATATTGCAAAGCTCAGGGATTTGGGTATCAGTGAAGTATATGTTGAAGATGAAATAAGCCGTGATATAGTGCTTAATGATGTTGTATCGGAAGAAACGAGATTTGAAGCCAGGATAAACATAAAGAACGCAATGGACAGCATAAGGTACGGATACTCCCTTGAAGTCAAGCCCATCAGGAATAGTGTATGCAAAATGATTGACGAGCTTATGAATGTAAAGGATACTATGGTAAGTATGCAGGATTTGAAGAGCAATGACCTGTATACCTTCAGCCACAGTGTAAATGTATGCGTATTATCTCTGATTACAGGCATATCCATGAAATATGATGAAGAAAAGCTCAGAGAGCTTGGAATGGGCGCAATGCTGCATGACATCGGTAAGATAAAGATACCCCAGGAGATATTGAGTAAACCGGGAAGCCTTACAACAGAAGAGTTTGAAATAGTCAAAAAGCATACAAGCTATGGCTATGAGCTGCTTAAGAGAAGCAGTGCGCTGAGCACCTATGCAAGCTATATAGCATTGACCCACCATGAGAGGTATGATGGTGAGGGCTACCCCCTGGGACTCAGGGGGAGGAAATACATGAGTTTGCCAGAATAGTATCCGTCGCAGATGTATATGATGCCATAACTTCAGACAGGGTATATAAGAAGAGGATCAATATAAATGAAGCTGTTGAATATTTGATTGGGATGGGAGACCATCAATTCGACTACAATATTGTAAGGTATTTTATCGAGCATATAACCATATACCCTCCGGGGACCTGCGTACTTTTGAGCAGCGGGGAAAAGGCCATAGTAGTGGATGTGAACAAGAAATATCCCAACAGGCCGATTGTAAGAATACTTGTAGATGGAGAGGGACAGGTACCGGCAGAGCCTGTGGAGATTGATCTGACAAAGAAAAATACACTGTTAATCAGCGAAATCATAGACGATATATAACAATCCGGTCAGAGGAACGCAGGGACGCCATATATGGCATCCATGCCAGGAGGTGAGGCAATGCTTGTCGGAATTGACCTGGGGGGCACTGAGATAAAAGCAGGCTTGGTGGACAGGGAGGGAAGGATACTTCTGCAGTCTTCCATTCCTACTAATGCAGGCAGAGATTACAGGTTGATAATTAAAGATATGCAGATGCAGGTGGAAAAGCTGCTCAAGGACTATGGAGCAGACACAGGCGATATGGAATCCATAGGCATCGGAGCTCCCGGACTGATGAATGAGAAAAGCGGATATGTCATATACTGTACTAATCTTTTCTGGGAGAATGTACCTTTGGGTATTATGCTTAAGGAGCATTTCAACAAGCCTGTATATATGGGGAATGATGCTAATGCCGCCGCTTTGGCTGAAAGTCTTTTCGGCTCAACAAAGGGTGCTGAAAACTCTGTGCTGATCACAATAGGAACGGGTATAGGCAGCGGAATAATAATAAACCATAAGATATACAGCGGAAGCCACTTTGCGGGTTCTGAACTCGGGCATATGATTGTAGGGTCTAATTTTTACAGATGCAACTGCGGCAATATGGGCTGCCTCGAGACTTTTGCCTCGGCAACTGCAATGATAAGGTATGCGGTCAACAGGCTTGAAACGGACAGGATTAAGTCAAGCATTTTGGATAAGGCAGGAGATACACAAAACATCGATGCCAGGTTGATCTTTGATGCGGCGAAGGAAGGGGATCAGCTTGGCGTTGAGACTGTAGAAAGGATGATAAAGTATCTTTCAATAGGAATAATAAATATATTCAATATTCTGGATCCGGATATAATAGCAATAGGCGGCGGGGTATCCAAGGCCGGAGCCTATCTTACGGATAAGCTGAAAAAGGAAGTGGGCGGGATGCTGTTCACATCCGGAATCAAATACGGGGATATAGTATTGGCACAGCTGGGAAATGAAGCGGGGCTGCTGGGAGCAGCTTTCCTCGGGGTCAAGTAGTTTTTTGCAAGTGTGCAGAACCCTCGTTGAAATCTTGCCATAAAGGAGGAAACCATGAAAGAACTTGAATTTGATTACTCGAATTCCATGATAAGGGATCATGAATTATCTTATTTAAGGGAATATGTGAAGTCTGCCCATAACATGCTCCATGAAAAGACGGGAGCAGGTAATGATTTTCTCGGCTGGGTGGATTATCCCAAAAACTATGACAGGGATGAATTTGAAAGGATTATAAATGCTGCCGGCAGGATAAAGGATTCCTCGGAAGTATTTCTTGTAATAGGCATAGGGGGCTCATACCTTGGAGCAAGGGCTGCCGTTGAGCTTTTGGGGCATTCCTTCCGCAACCTGCTGCCAAAAGATAAGAGAAACGCCCCCGAGATATATTTCCTCGGAAACAATATAAGCGGCACATACTTAAAGGAACTTATGGAAGTGATAGAGGGGAAAAGCGTAAGCGCCTGTGTCATATCGAAGTCGGGGACTACTACCGAGCCGGCTATTGCCTTCAGGTTTGTGAAGTCATATCTGGAGGCGAAGTACGGAAAGCAGGAAGCTGCTAAAAGGATATATGCCGTTACCGATGCGTCCAGGGGCGCGCTTAAAAGGCTTGCAGATGCTGAAGGCTATGAATCCTTTGTTATAGCCGATGATATAGGGGGCAGATACTCGGTGCTTACTCCCGTAGGGCTTCTGCCCATAGCAGCGGCAGGAATTGATATAAGAAGCATCCTAGAAGGTGCAAGGGATGCCTGGGATGAATACAATGAGCCGGAGCTGGATAAGAATCAGTGTTACCGGTATGCGGCGGTGAGAAGCATACTTGCACGAAAGGGCAAGGCTATTGAAGTCCTTATAAATTATGAACCCTCTCTGCAATACTTTGCCGAGTGGTGGAAGCAGCTGTTCGGCGAAAGTGAAGGGAAGGACGGGAAAGGGATATTTCCTGCATCAATGAACTTTTCTACCGATCTGCACTCCCTGGGACAATTCCTTCAGGATGGCAGCAGAAATATGTTTGAGACCATCCTTAATGTGGAAAAGCCCAGATCGGAAGTAGAGATAATAAAGGATGAAGAAAACCTTGACGGTTTGAATTTTATAAGCGGAAAGACAATGGATTTTGTGAATAAAAAGGCGTTTCAGGGTACCATGCTTGCCCATATGGACGGAGGGGTACCGATAAATGTGCTCAATATTCCCGAAATCAGCGGGTACTATTTTGGGAAAATGGTTTATTTCTTTGAAAAGGCATGCGGAATAAGCGGGTATCTGCTTGGCGTCAATCCCTTTGACCAGCCCGGGGTTGAGGAATATAAAAAGAATATGCTTGCGCTGCTTGGCAAACCGGGTTATGAAGAACTAAGGGAAAAGCTGGACAAAAAACTAAGATAGGTGGTACCCGGTACCACAGGGGAGAAATACTTATGAAGAACTTTGTGCATCTTCATGTGCATACGGAATACAGCCTTTTGGACGGAGCGGGCAGAGTTGAAAAGCTTGTGGCCAGAGCGAAGGAACTGGGCATGGAATCAATAGCGGTAACTGATCACGGCGTTATGTACGGTGTGGTGGAGTTCTACAAGCAGGCAAAGAAATATGGAATCAAGCCTTTAATCGGCTGTGAGGTATATGTCGCCGCAAGGACAATGTATGACAGGGATCCCAAGCTGGACGGCAGTCAATATCATCTTGTGCTTTTAGCAAAGAATGAAGAAGGCTACAATAATCTGATAAAGTTGGTTTCCATAGGCTTCACGGAGGGTTTTTACTATAAGCCGAGAGTAGATATGGAAGTACTCCGCAAGTATTCCAAAGGGTTGATTGCATTGAGCGCCTGCCTTGCAGGTGCGATACCAAGCCATATAATCGACGGTAACTACGAGGCTGCAAAAAGAGCGGCATTGTCATACAATGAAGTTTTTGGCCAGGGGAATTTCTATCTGGAGCTTCAGGATCACGGGATAAAGGAACAGTCACTGGTAAACCAGGAGGTCGTAAGATTGTCCCGGGAGACGGGGATACCTTTGATTGCTACAAATGATGTGCACTATGTGGACAAGGAGGATGCCGCGGCTCAGGATATACTGCTTTGCATTCAGACAGGCAAGAATATCCTTGAGGAAGACAGGCTCAAGTTCCAGGGTCAGGAGTTCTATTTAAAAACATCCGAGGAAATGTATGAGCTTTTCAAATACGTTCCCGATGCCATTGAGAATACCGCAAAAATAGCGGAAATGTGCAGCCTGGAATTCAATTTCGGCCAGGTGCATCTTCCGGCTTTTGACGTTCCGGAAGGCTATACTTCGGACACCTATATCAGGAAGCTCTGTTATGACGGTTTGGCGAAAAGATACACCGAATTGACGGATGAGCTTAAAGATCGGGCGGAATATGAACTGTCGGTAATAACCAGAATGGGATATGCCGATTACTATCTGATTGTTTGGGATTATGTAAAGTTTGCCAGGGACAACGGGATAATGGTAGGGCCCGGAAGGGGTTCGGGAGCCGGAAGCCTTGTTGCCTACTGCCTCGGAATAACCAATATCGATCCGATTAAATATAATCTGATATTTGAAAGATTCTTAAACCCTGAAAGAATCAGCATGCCGGATTTTGATGTGGACTTCTGCTATGAAAGGCGCCAGGAGGTTATT
>ERZ795051.2033-NODE-2033-length-23526-cov-5.327724_pt1 | contig 23526 bp, 23 predicted proteins | sample MGYA00375135_ERZ795051 | MGnify/ENA primary metagenome ERZ795051 (study PRJEB30180, sample SAMN05720222) | activated sludge metagenome | isolation source: Anaerobic digester | place: Japan | collected 2015-05-26 ... | reverse complement strand
ATAAATCTGTCCTTTCCCTCGGTGGGAGCCACTGAGAACATCATTCTCTGTGCTGTTACCGCAGATGGAGAGACAGTTGTGAACAATGCGGCCAGGGAACCGGAGATATGTGATCTCTGCGGCTTTCTCAGAGCCTGCGGAGCAAGGATATCAGGAGACGGTGAGAGCAGGATCGTTATTGAAGGCCAGCTGAAACTGACAGGATGCGAGTACAGCATAATGCCGGACAGGATAGCCGGAGCGACCTACCTTTCAATGACGGCTGCTTCCGGCGGAGAGATAATACTTAAAAACGCCTGCGTTCAGGACATGGAGCCATTCCTTACAGTGCTTGAACAAACAGGATGCAGTATATATACAGGCGGACAAAATATTTACCTCAGGAGCGGCCCGAGGCTCAGGGCAGTTCCGGACAGGATAAGGACCATGCCTCATCCCGGTTTTCCCACGGATGCACAGGCTGTTCTTATGGCAGCGCTTACAGTTGCCGACGGAACAAGTGTGTTTGAGGAAAATATATTCGATTGCCGCTACAGACACACTGACGCTCTCGTGAAAATGGGAGCAGACATACAGGTGCTTGGGAAAGTTGCTGTAGTTAAAGGCGTTTCTGCACTCAGCGGTGCCTGTGTTGAAGCTACCGACCTGCGGGGCGGTGCAGCGATGGCTGCTGCGGCTCTTGCGGCGGAAGGGACTTCTGAGATAACAAGGATCTGTCATATCGACAGGGGATACGAAAAGTTTGAAGAATCTATAAAGGCTATTGGCGGAGAGATCTGCCGGGTATAGGATCGGAGAAAATATGAAAGACGTTGAAAAGACTACTGTCGAAAGGCAGAACAGCCGTAAGCGCATAAGAAGACGCCGGCGCTGGAATAATCTGTATGTACTTGCAGTGGTGCTGCTGGTAGTTACAGCAGGCATCACTATATGCCATACATTCCTGTTCAATTTGAAAAAGATAAGAGTATCCGGCGAATCGGATATGTATTCCGCAGAGGAGATAGTTCAAGCCTCCGGCATAAAAGAGGGGGATAATCTCCTCAGGCTCGATACTGCAAAAAGTGAACAGGCTATCCTTGACAAGCTGCTCTATGTTGAGACAGCTTCTGTGGAAAAGAAATATCCAACATCCTTGGAGATAAGGGTAACAAAGTGCATACCTGCCTTCAATGTGGTATATGACGGCGGAACCCTTCTCGTAAGCAAAAAAGGCAAGATACTTGCCGATAACGGTGCCGGAACAAGTTATATGTCCAACGGACTGCCAATAATCTATGGATATGAGCCGGCTGACCTTACCGCCGGAAAAGCAATAGAAACTGAAAACGAACATAAGTCGGAAGCTTTCCAGGAGCTCATAAAGAGCATTACCGAGAAAAAAGACAGCGGTATCGCAACACTGGATATGTCCGATGAGTTCAATATAATCGTAAATTATCAGAACGGTATGATATTCAAAATGGGAAGCTGGAACGATGTTGAGTATAAGCTCAGCCTTGCTTCGAGCATCATGGAGGATGAAACGGTAAAGGGCAAGAAGGGCTACCTCACAATGGTCGGCACAAATCAGTGCAGCTTCAGGATGACTGATGATATTGCAGCTCCCGGCGGAAAGGCTGAACCGCAGAAGCCTAAGCCTACAGATGCAAACGGCGATCCGTCTGGAGAGGTATCTGAATATGATCCGGGACAGGTCGCAGGCTTTGATCGTGCAAACGAGGATCAGACTGAGCCGACCCAGGAACAGCAGGACGATCAGAGTCAGGATAACGGCCAGTACAGCGGCTGGGATGACGGTTCCGCAAATTATGACTGGAACAGCGGCCAGGACAGCAATAACTGGGATAACGGCGGCGGCTGGAATGGCGGAGACTATCAGGATTATAATGATTATGCACAGTATTGATTTGTGCAAAATCAACTAAAATGTGTTGCTTGAACCGGCGGAAGTGCTGAAATTTGAAATTTTAAAATAACGTCTTGAAAAAGTCATAATATTATGCTAAAATAATAAGTGTATTTATAGAGATTACTATAACCATTTGTTAAAATACATGGATAAAATAAATAGGAGGAGTATAGAATGTCAGATTTCAATTATGAGGAAACACTTGAACCCGATGTAAATATAAAGGTCATCGGTGTCGGCGGCGGCGGCGGAAATGCCGTTAACTGCATGGTGGATTCCGGTGTAAATAATATTGAATATATCGCTGTTAATACAGATGCAAAGGCTCTCAATAAGTCAAAGGCTACTACAAGAATACCGATCGGTGCTAAGCTCACTAAGGGCAGAGGCGCTGGCAACAAGCCAGAGATCGGACAGCGCAGCGCTGAAGAGAATCGTGACGAGATCGAGACACATCTCAAGGGCGCTGACATGATCTTCATCACAGCCGGTATGGGCGGCGGTACTGGTACCGGCGCAGCTCCTGTTGTTGCTAAGATCGCTAAGGAAATGGATATCCTTACAGTAGCTGTTGTTACAAAGCCTTTCCTCTTCGAGAGAGAGCAGAAAATGGCTCAGGCTGAAAAAGGTATTGCTGAGCTGAGAAAGTATGTTGATTCACTTATCGTTATCCCAAATGAAAGACTTCTCGTTGGTCAGGATAAGCCCCTCACAATGATGCAGTCATTTGCACTTTCTGATGAAGTTCTCAAGACAGGTGTCAAGAGTATTTCCGATCTTATCGTTGAAGAGGGATACATAAATCTCGACTTCGCAGATGTATCTACTATCATGAAGGGCGCAGGATACGCTCATATGGCTATCGGACACGGTTCAGGCAAGGACAAGGCAAGAGATGCAGCTCAGGCAGTTATCTCCAGCCCGCTGCTTGAAACATCTATCTCCGGTGCTAAGAGACTCCTTATTAATATCGCAATGTCAGAGGATATCCTTTCATCCGATGTTGATGCAGCTACAAAGATGATCACAGATACAGCAGCAGACGATGTAGAGTTCATCTTCGGTACAGCCTTTAAGGAGGATATGTCCGACGAGATGACTATTACTGTTATTGCAGCAGGATTTGATGACGAAGTTGATCCGGATGCTCTTCCTGTTGAGAGCAGCGAGGAGGATGTTATTTCTATCGAGAATCCTCTCATTGACGGCCTTGGATTCGGCAGCAGCAATTCTCCAAAGACTCCTTCATCCAACCAGGATTATGACCTTGATGATATCTTCAAGATGCTCGGCAACTAATTTAAAATATGTTAAGGCTTCCAATTTATGGAAGCCTTTTTTGTTTACCAGTAGTATATTTCAACTAATTATTATAGTAAAATGCACTAAAATCAACGAAAAAATTCTACATATTAATAGTTGAAATAATATATTGAATCTGTTATAATATATTAAAGGCAAATTTTTTCCTTGAATTTTTTAACCTCGGTCAGCCCGGGGGGAATGGAGTCTATCATGAGCGAACCAACAGTATTAAGAGAAACCGGTTTCGGTCAGAAGGGATATAACAAAGAAGATGTTCTTACTTATCTTGATGAACTGAATACTAAGATCGTTTCACTTGAGGATGAACTTAAAAACGCCAAGGAATCCGGCGCATCTGCAGATCCTCAGGAGATTATAAAGACACGCAATCAGATGGAAAACCTTCAGGAGAAACTCAATAACTCTAATAATGCTCTCAGAGCTGCTAAGAAAGAGAATGAGGAACTCAAAAAGAAGATAGAGGAAGATCAGAAGCTTATCAACCAGCTCAAGGCTGGCGGTCCTGGTGCTTCAGCCGCTGCTGCTCAGGCAAATGCTCAGACAGCTGCTGCACTTGAAGCAGCTAAGAAGGAAATAGATAATCTCAAAAATCAGCTCAAGGCTGCTGAGGCTAAGTCTGCCGGCGGAGCTAATGCTCAGGCAAACGCTCAGTCTGCTGCTGCTCTCGAGGCTGCAAAGAAGGAGATAGATGCTCTCCGCACCCAGCTCAAGGCCGCTGAGGCTAAGGGCGGCACTGCTGTACCTGCCGGCAAGGAAGGCGCAGAGCTTGCTAAGGCTAAGCAGGAGATCGCTAAGCTTACTTCTGACCTTAATGCCAAGTCCAAGGAGCTTGCAGATAAGACTGCTGCTCTTGAGGCTAAATCCCGTGAGTCATCTGACAACGCTTCAAAGGTAAATCAGGTCGATTCTCTCCTCGCAAGCAAAGATACAGAGATCGCCAAGCTCAAGGAAGAGATAGAGGATCTCAAGGAGAACGGTGGAAATATCATTCCTTCCTCCTTCGATATGGGTGCTCTCTTTACTGAGGCTCAGAAGACAGCCGGAAAGATCACTATAGAAGCTCAGAAGAACGCTGATAAGGTAACAAGAGAGGCTAATGCTAAGGCAGAGCAGATCCTCAAGGATGCTAATTCCGAGGCTGAAAGAACTATCGCTAACGCAAATACTACAGCTGAGGCTTGCATCAAGGAGGCTAACGATCAGGCTAAGGCCACTGTTGATGATGCTAATTCTCATGCAGATAAGGTAAATGCTATGTCTGCAACTGTACGCAGTATGCTCCTTAACGAGATTGATAGCGTTAATACAAAGTTCAACGATATCACATCTGTTCTTACTCGCCTTACAAATCAGGCTACTGACAGAATGAGCGAGGCTCAGCTCATCGTTGGTGAGGCAAAGAAGACTATTGATACAGCTGATAATGGCGTTATAAAGAAGGGTGAAGCTCCTAAGGCTGATTTTAAGCCAACTGAGGCTCCGAAAGCATCACTTTCTGATCTCAGCTCAGTTTCGCCTGCTGTACTTAATTCCAAGAACGATTCATTATCCGGATCAAACTCAAATAGTTATTCACAGAGCAATAATAAGCCGGCTCAGGCTCCTGCACAGGAACAGCAGAAGCAGGCTCAGCCATCCAAGAAGAATAACTTCAGCTTCGATATGGCAGAACTCCTTAAGGCTGCCGAGGAAGAGGCTGCAAAGAATCCTGAATCATAAACGAACTACCGCTCTTCTGTCCGGTTTCTGCCGGACAGAAGTTCAGCGGCTAAACTTTTTATAAACTTTATTGCTGATTTGTCGGCAATGCCCGGAATGTTGGTGGATATCTTGCTTGATTTGGATTTCAATTTGAATGAATTCTGTGGTAAAACTGATGAGGAGCTTGCGTTGCTGGCCAGAAATGACAGAAATGCGGCGGCTGTTCTTATGTCACGTTACTCGAAGCTTATTTCTATTAAATCGGAAATTTACGCAAAGTCTGAAACCGACAGCGATGACCTGCGCCAGGAAGGACTTATGAGTCTTTTCAGAGCGATAATGTCCTTTGATACGGGTAGGAATGTCAAGTTTTGCACTTATGCAGAGGTATGTATCGTCAATCGTATGAGAACTCTGGCAGCAAGAGTAAAGAATAATCCTATTGTTTTTGAGAATATCGATGACAAGAACGATGAAAAAGAACTTGCCGTGGAGGAGACACCGGAGACTATTTATCTTTATAAGGAGCTTATTTCAGAGCTTTTGGACGGTATGAATTCTCTCCTTACACCAGTTGAAAGGACAGCGCTTGAATTCAGCATGGAAGGGATAAGCTACCGTGCTGCTGCAAAAAGAATGGGGATAAGTGAAAAGTCAGTGGATAATGCGATACAGCGTGCAAGAAGGAAGCTCCGTTCACTGATGATCAGATTGAATATGACCGTGTAGCTCAAAAAGAGCATTGTTTTACAAAGATGTAGGTGGGAGTCCGACCATGGTCCAAATATTTTAAGCGAGGTATATAAAAATGTACGAAGACAAGACATTAGTCTGCAAGGAATGCGGCAACGAGTTTATTTTCTCCGCAGGCGAACAGGAATTTTACGCTGAGAAAGGCTTTGTAAACGAGCCTCAGAGATGTAAGACTTGCCGTGACGCAAGAAAGAATGCAGGTAAAGCTGAAAGAGTTATGTACACAGCTACTTGTGCTTCATGCGGCGGTGAGGCAAAGGTTCCCTTTGAGCCTAAAGAGGGAAGAGCTGTATATTGCAGCGAATGTTTCGCTAAAATGAACGAAGCCTGATCAACAACTATTGATTTCGGCGATGAATTGTTTATTGCCGGAGGTTGTAGCTGAGAAACCGGAGAATATTGCGGTTTTGTCAGTGTGTAAAGGGTGGGAAAAATGGATGTAACTATGGAGGCAATCATTGGCTTTATTCCTGATGCTGACTGGACATTGCAACGTTTTTCCAGGAAATATGGTATGCACTGTCTGGGATGTCCGGCATCATGTGGCGAGTCTGTCAAGAAAGCTTGTGACATTTGCGGAACCGACCCCGATATGCTCGTTGAAAAAGCTTAATGATTTTTGCGAAAAAATAGTCGCTAAAGCGATTCCGCATTATATTGCGGAGATGTCCGAAAGTAATTGGGGCGTGTCGTTTCCGGCACGCCTGAAATTTTATGTCTACAGGAGAACTATATGCTCGATTCGAGATTGAATAAATGTGCAGAGTTAGTCAGCGGTAAAGGTACGGCGGTAGATGTCGGTACGGATCATGCGCTTCTGGCTTCGGAACTGATAAAAACAGGAAAATGCAGCAAGGTCATTGCTTCGGATATAAAGTCCGGCCCGTTGGATGCCGCAAGAAGAACCGTAGAAAAGTACGGTATATCCGACAATGTTGCACTGATCCTTTCTGATGGACTGGATGAAGTGCCGCTTGACGGCGTGACCGATATAGTCATTGCCGGAATGGGCGGTGAGACAATAGCCGGGATTATCGAAAAAACCGCTGTTGATAGATACGATCAGGAAAAAATGCGTTGGATCTTGCAGCCTATGACCAAGCCGGAATTTCTCCGGAAAAGGCTCTGCGAATTCCAGATGCAGATCGTTGAGGAATATGCGGTAGAGGACGGCGATAAGCTTTATGTGATAATGGTCGCTGAGTACGATCCGGATTTCCGCTATCTGACCGAGTTTGATTCACTGTATGGCTTTTTTGATAAGGAAGATGAGCTTGGAGCAAAATTCAGACAGCGTGAGGCCGAAAGGCTGGAGAAGATCGCTGATAATCTGAAAACAGCTGGAAAAATAACCGATTCCATACACTACACCTCGCTTGCCTATAAAATAAAAAACGGTGTGGAAAAGGTGAAAATTTCTGATATTTATAACTATCTTGATAGCCTGTATCCCTTTGGGATCCAGGAGAAATGGGACAATTCCGGCCTTCTGGTTGAGAACCAGTCGGGCGAAGCGGATACCGTTTTGCTGGCGCTTGATATAACAAACAGCGTTGTCAGCGAGGCTTCCTGTAAGCAGGCGGATCTCGTTATTTCGCATCATCCTGTCATATTTGATCCGTTGAAGCAAATAAAAATAAATGATCCTGTACATGGACTTATATGTACCGATACTGCCGCAATATGTATGCATACGAATCTGGATATTGCTTCTGGCGGCACAAATGGTACAATATTGCAGAAGATTGAGGACCGCTTCAGCCTTATAGGAGAACCAGAAGCCTTTGAGGAGCTTGGCGGCGGAAACAGTCTTGGCTGGATCATTCAACTTGAGAAGAAAATCACAACGAGTGAATTTGCTGAGCAGTTGAAGGCAATTTTCGGCTGTAAATATGTCAGGTTCAACGGCGATGCAAATCAGATGATCGGACGTATTGCTTTCTGTTCTGGTTCCGGTGGTTCAATGCTCGGGCTTGCGGCGGATAAGCAGTGCGATGCTTTGATAACAGGTGATGTGAAGCATGATGTCTGGATAGATTCCGGAAATTATGGCATTTCAGTTTTTGACTGCGGACATTTCCATACTGAAAATATCGTTCTGCCAGAGCTGAGAAGAGTGCTTGAGGAGCACTTCCCGCAGCTTGATGTGGAGATCGCTGAACGCTCAGTTGATCCGTGTCAGTATGTGTGAGGTGAATATGGGGATTTTTATTTGCCCAGTTTGTGGAAAAGGGCTTGAAATAGAAGCAAATTCGTATAAATGTGAAAGGGGACACAGCTTTGATATTGCCAGAAGCGGCTATGTCAATCTTCTTCTTTCAAAACACATCGTCAAAGCTGTTCATGGTGACAATAAGCTGATGGTTCAGGCCAGACGGGATTTTCTGACGAAGGGATACTATTCCGGCTTGAAGGATTGCCTTTGTGAGCTTGCAGTGAAGTATAGCTGCGGACCGGTCATACTGAATGCAGGCTGCGGAGAAGGATATTATACGAGAGCAATATCCGAGAAGTTCGACAAGGCAGAAATTGCTTCGGAAATATATGGTGTTGATATATCAAAAATTGCTGTGGAGTTTGCTTCCAAAAGCAGCAAAAATATCAGTTTTGCTGCGGCAAGCGTGTTTCATCTGCCTGTTTCGGATTCCTCGTGCGATAGTCTTATCACGCTGTTTTCGCCTTATTGCGGAGATGAGTTCCGCAGGGTGCTGCGGAAGGATGGTATAATGATAATGGCTATTCCATCGGCAGATCATCTCTGGGAGATGAAGCAGAAGATATACGATGTGCCGTATAAAAATGAGGTCAAGCCCTATGAGCTTGACGGCTTTGAGCTTGCAGAAAAGCGGCATATCCGCTACGATATACAACTGGATTCTGCGGAGGATATACGTGCACTTTTTTCGATGACACCGTATTACTACCGCACCGGAAAGATACAGCAGGAGCGACTTTATGCTCTTGATAAGCTTGCGACAACGGTTGACTTTGAGCTGCTTGTTTATCGCAATAAATGATTAGCAATTTTTAGCAAAGGATTGATCTTATGGCACTTGACGGCGCATTTCTTTACGCTGTGAAAAATGAACTTATGCCCCTTATCGGAGGAAGAGTGGAGAAGATCCACCAGCCTTCCCGTGAGGAGGCTGTAATATCCATCAGGACGAGGCAGGGCAGCAAAAAACTCTATATTTCTGCAAATGCAGGCAGTGCGAGGGTACATATCACGGAAAAATCCGTGGACAATCCTCAGACTCCGCCCATGTTCTGTATGCTCCTGCGTAAACATCTTGGCAGCGGAAAGCTGATAAATATCCGACAGGATGGGCTTGAAAGGATACTTTTCCTTGATTTTGAGTGCGTCAACGAGCTTGGAGATGTTGTTACAGTCACTCTTGCCTGTGAGATCATGGGACGCTGTTCAAATCTTATCGTTATCAACAACGAGGGGCGTGTTATCGACAGTATAAAGCGTGTTGATGAGGAAATGTCAAGGGAGAGAATGGTGCTTCCCGGAATGAAATATACTCTTCCGCCCAGAGATGAGCGTCTTAACTTTCTGACTGCGGAGCCGGATGATATGATCGCTGCAATACATGAAACTCAGCCAAAGGAGCTCTCCAAAGCCCTCATAAGAGTTTTTGAAGGTATATCCCCGATACTTGCTCGTGAATGGGCATATTTCGCAGGCCGTGGCGCTCATATTGAAAGCGATTCCATAAGCGGCGATCAGCTTGACAGGCTCATATTTGCGATAAAGCGAACAAGGGAGCAGCTCCTGAGCGGCGAATGCTGCTTTTCAGTCGTAAGTGATAAGGAAGGCCAGCTCAAGGACTTCTCCTTCATACGCCTGAGTCAGTTCGGGACACTTATGTACACAAAGGAGCTTTCCTCCGCTTCTGAGCTGCTGGATTATTTTTACTATGAGAGAGACAGTGCAGCCCGTACAAAGCAGCGTGCAAACGACCTGTTCAAGCTGCTTGTGAACCTGACGGACAGGACAACAAGAAGGCTTTCCATACAGCGTGAGGAGCTTGCTGCCTGCGCTGACAAGGACAGATCGAAGCTCTGCGGAGACCTGATTTCGGCGAATATGTACCGTATAACCAAGGGAGATACTGTTCTTTCAGCCGAAAACTTCTATGAGGAAGGCTGCCCTGTGATCGATATAAAGCTTGATGTCAGGAAGTCTCCCTCTCAGAATGCACAGTATTATTATAATGAATACAAAAAAGCGGTCACAGCAGAAAAGAAGCTGGCCGAGCAGATAGAAAAGGGCGAGGAGGAGCTCCAGTACCTTGACAGCGTTTTCGATGCGCTGACAAGAGCAAACTCTGAGAACGATATCATACAGCTGCGTCTTGAGCTGCGAGAGCAGGGATATATCCGGTCAGCAGGCGGCAAAGCCAAGCCTCCGAAGGCTCTTCCGCCTATAGAGTACAAGTCAAGTGACGGCTTTACAATACTTGTTGGAAGAAACAATCATCAGAACGATCAGCTCTCTCTGAAATTTGCGGAGAAAACTGATATGTGGCTCCATACACAGACCATAACCGGTTCACATACATTGATACTTACTGACGGAGAGACTCCTCCTGACAGAACTATAGAGGAAGCAGCAATAATTGCTGCTGTAAACAGCAGGGGAAGAAATTCCAGCCTTGTGCCGGTGGATTACTGCCTTGCAAGGTATGTGAAGAAGCCCTCCGGAGCAAAGCCCGGAAAGGTAATATTCACCAACTATAAGACAGCTTTCGTCAAGCCTGATACCGAGCTTGAACAGAAACTGAGAGTATGACAATGGCAACGAAGCTTACAGAGAAATTCTTTCACAGAGACGCTCTTGAAGTTGCTCCTGACCTTGTTGGCAAAGTAATTGTCCGGAGGCAGGCTGACGGCACTCTCATCCGTGAGCGTATAGCTGAAACGGAGGCCTACCGTGGAGAAGAGGACAAGGGCTGCCACGCCTCAAAGGGGCGGACAAAGCGGACTGAGCTCCTTTACGGTGAGAGCGGCGTGATATATGTATATCTCTGCTACGGTATGCACTGGCTCATGAATGTCATAACCGGTGAGGACGGTCAGCCGCAGGGCGTTCTTCTGCGTGCGGGAACAGTCCATGACGGGCCGGCAAAGCTGACGAAATACCTCGGAGTGGACGGCAGCTTCAACGGCGGCAGGATATGCAGCGATCCGGATATATGGATAGAGGATGACGGGTTCAGACCTGAAATAGTGACGGCGCCGAGAGTCGGGATAGACTATGCAGGTGACTACTGGCGTGATATACCGTGGAGATTTATTGCAAAGGAGTGAGGATATGGAAATACTCAGCGTAGGCTGCGGTTCGGTATATGATAAGGATTATCATTTCTGCCGTGAGCAAGTGAGCGGAGAGTATATGCTTCTCCTCACAAGGAGCCGTGCTGATATCGGCTTTGACGGTATCAGGGGCTCGTTTTCAGAGAATACCCTCATGATCTACGATGATAAGATGAAGCGTGACCACAGAGGTGAAGATGCTTCACTGATATGCGACTGGGTATGCTTTACAGCCGGGAACGATAACGGACTTTCGGAGTTCCCTGAGCTGGTATTCAACAGACCATTCAGAGCTGCGGATGCTGAATTCATCAGCGGACTTATACGCAATATCGCTTCTGAGTTTTATTCTCTTGGCTCAAGACGCACCAAAATGCTGGACAGCCTTATGCGTATGCTGCTTATAAAGGCAGGTGACTGTATAGGAAGAAAGGACACGTCGCAGCAGTCTGCCGATCCCCACTACAGTTCGCTTATAGAGCTTCGTGCGAAGATATACCGCAATCCTCAGCTTAAATGGAATGTGGATACTATGGCAGCAGATGTGAATATGTCTCGTTCCTATTTACAGCATATCTACAGGGAGATATTTGGAGTGTCCTGTATCTCCGATGTTATCAGCAGCAAGATCGAAAAGGCAAAGGAGCTGCTTACCGAATCCTCATGCACCGTATCGCAGGTGGCGTTTATGTGCGGATATGACAACGAGGAGCATTTTATGCGGCAGTTCAAGAAGATAGTGGGAGTCACGCCGACAAGATACCGTAAGAATAAGTGACTGGAGGGGATAACATGACTGAATATCTTACCGAATATATGAAAAAGGTGCAGGATCGTCTGGACAAATGCAGAACTCCGGAGGAGCTTGCGGAGATAATGGCTGAACACAAGGACAAGATAGCTTTCATGCAGCATGAGAGGATAGTGCATTTTCTTGTGACCATGATGTTTGCGCTTATACTTGCGATATTCATGATCGGCACCCTTGTTATAAATAATTTCATGCTGCTCCTGCTGGTCACTATCATAATCGTGCTTGAGGCTTTTTACATAAAGCATTATTATTTCCTTGAGAATACTGTGCAGAAGATGTACAGGGTATATGATGACATTCTCTCAAAGGAAAGAGTATTTGCAGCTAAGGAGGCAAAGAATGACTAAGAAGGAAATAGCAAAGCTTGCCTGCGAGGAGCTTGAAAAGCTCTATCCTGATGTGGAGTGCAGCCTTGAGTATGATAAGCCCTATGAGCTGCTGATATCTACACGCCTTGCAGCACAGTGTACCGATGCAAGGGTGAATATTGTAACGGAGAAGCTTTATAAGAAGTATCCCACTCTTGAAGCCTTTGCCGGAGCTGATATCACTGAGCTGGAAGAGGATGTGAAGCCCTGCGGATTCTACCGTACAAAGGCAAAGAGCATAAAGGAGATGGCAGGTCAGCTCATCAGTGATTTCGGCGGAAAGGTACCTGATACTATGGAGGAACTGCTTAGTCTTTCGGGAGTCGGAAGAAAGACGGCGAATCTTATCCTGGGAGATGTATACGGAAAGCCGGCAGTTGTGACTGATACCCACTGTATACGCATAACCGGTCGCCTCGGACTTACATCCAACAAGGAGCCGGCGAAGGTGGAGAAGGATCTTGTGAAGCTTCTCCCTCCGGAGATATCCAATCATTTCTGCCACCAGACCGTTCAGTTCGGACGGGATATATGCCGGGCAAGAAGTCCTAAATGCGGCGAATGCAGTCTGAATTATTTCTGCCGGTATTACCAGAAAAGCAAATAATGTCCCATGACATGATATAAAGGAGGAGTATGAATGTTATTCAATTTTCAGCTCAGCACTCCGGCACAGGGCCTTGTTGATATAACCAATGAGGTAACGGAGGCTATAACTGAGAGCGGTGTAAACGAGGGTGTATGCATAGTGTACTGTCCTCATACCACAGCTGCTATCACAATTAACGAAAATGCAGATCCTGATGTCAAGTATGACTTTCTTATGGGTATGGATAAGACATTTCCGGATCTTGTATCGTTCCGCCATGCAGAGGGCAATTCCGATGCACACCTGAAATCATCTGTTGTAGGCGCAAGCGAGATGATAATAGTATCCAAGGGTAAGCCGCTCCTCGGCACATGGCAGGGAATATACTTCTGTGAATTTGACGGACCGAGAACAAGAAAATTCTATGTAAAGGTGATGGGTGGCTGATATGGGAGAGATAGAAAAACTGCGTGATATCGTAAAGTCATCGAAGAGGATAGCCTTTTTCGGCGGAGCAGGAGTATCGACAGAGAGCGGCATCCCGGATTTCAGAAGCGTTGACGGACTCTATCATCAGCAGTGGGATTATCCTCCTGAGACGATACTCAGCCACAGCTTCTTTATGGATAAGACTGGGGAGTTCTATCGCTTTTACCGTGCGAAGATGATATGTACTGACGCAAAGCCGAATGCAGCTCATCTCAAGCTTGCACAGCTTGAAGAGGAGGGCAAGCTCACGGGAGTTGTCACACAGAATATCGACGGACTTCATCAGGCTGCCGGCAGCAAGAAAGTGTTTGAGCTTCACGGAAGCGTTCTCAGGAACTACTGTATGAAATGCGGGAAATTCCACGGTATGGAGGCTATAACCGGTTCAGAGGGGATACCCAGATGTGAATGCGGAGGTATCATCAAGCCGGATGTTGTGCTCTATGAGGAGGGACTTGACAATGATGTGGTAAACGGAGCAGTTAATGCCATTGCTTCTGCGGATACCCTCATTATCGGTGGTACATCACTGAATGTTTACCCTGCGGCAGGACTTATACGTTATTTCAATGGCAATAATCTTGTTATTGTCAATATGTCACCAACTCAAATGGACAGCAGTGCGGATCTGCTGGTATGTGATAAGATAGGCAAAGTCTTTTCTGAGATCTGAACAAATACTGAGCCATGAAGGTACAGATGTATCTTCATGGCTTTTTATCATTATCACTATAATTATAAGTTATCATTTGCTAACATTTTTGCAATTATACAAATCATATCTGATATTAAAAAAAGGACTTGACAAATGGATGTTAAAGTGATAACATATGAATAGACGTCCATATGTTATCACTGATATGAACGCTACATGATATAATAACGGAGGGATAGCAATGTATTTACAGCTTGACAACATCAGAAAGTCCTATGGTGAGGGCGAGAATAAAAATGAAGTCCTCAAGGGTATAACCTGCGGCGTGGAGAAGGGGCATATCTGCGTACTGTTAGGGCCTTCAGGCTCTGGAAAATCAACTCTGCTGAACATAATAGGCGGAATAGATTCTGCTGACAGCGGTTCTGTTATCATTAATGGTGAAAAGATAGAGGGTCTAAGCGAAAAGTAGCTTTCACTCTATCGCAGGAAGCACCTTGGTTATGTTTTCCAGTCCTACAATCTTATTCCGAATCTTACTGTCAAGGAGAATATTGAGGTGGGGGCTTATCTCAGCGATAAACCGCTCCCTATAGATGATCTGATAGAGACTCTCGGCCTTACAAAACATAAGAACAAGATCCCCTCACAGCTCTCTGGCGGACAGCAGCAGCGAACTGCAATAGGAAGAGCTATCGTAAAGAATCCGGATATACTCCTCTGCGATGAGCCTACAGGAGCCCTTGACTATAATACCTCAAAGGAGATACTTAAGCTCATCGAGGAGGTAAATCAGAAATTCGGCAATACTATCATTATCGTTACCCATAATGATGCTATAAAGCTCATGGCTGACCAGGTAATAAAATTCCGTGATGGAGCGATAAGGAAGAATGAGCTGAATAAGGTAAAAACTCCTGCTGCAGAGCTTGACTGGTAAGGAGGTGCGCTATGAAAAATCCGCTTCTCAAACGTATCCCAAGGGAGCTTAGGGACGATATCGGAAAATATATCGCACTCTTTCTTTTCCTTACACTTACTATCGGTTTTGTTTCTGGCTTTCTTGTGGCTGACAATTCCATGAAGAAAGCCTATGACAACAGCTTTGAGGATTATTCCATTGAAAACGGACATTTCATCCTTGAGAACGAGGCAGATGATAAGCTGCTGACGGATATTGAGGAAAAGTATGAGGTGAAAATATATCCTCTTTTCCGCGAGAACAAGGAGTCTGATGAGGGGCATACAGTACGTTTCTATAAACCTCGTTCTGAGGTGGATCGTATCGATCTTATGGACGGCGAGAACCTTTCCGGCGACGGCGAGATACTTCTTGACAGGCTATATGCGGAGAACAATGATATCCATCTGGGCGACAGTTTTTCTGCCGGCGATATGGATTTCAAGGTGGTTGGAGTTGCTGCATTTTCAGACTACAGCGCACTCTTCAAGAACAATACTGATATGATGTTCGACGCCAAAAAATTCACAGTGGCAATGGTGAGTGAAAAGGACTTTGAAGCATTGGGGGAGTCCGGACTTGAATATGAATATGCATGGCTGAATAACGATGATTCCCTCAGCGATAATGCTCAGAAGGAGCTGGCTGATGACATCATGAAGGAGCTTGCGGTAAACTCTGAACAGTACGGTAATACTATCAAGGATTTTGTTTCTCGTCAGGACAATCAGGCTATACAGTTCACAGGAAATGACATGGGCGGAGATTCTGTAATGATGCACGCTCTGCTGTATATCGTAATGGTAGTTCTGTCATTTGCTTTTGCTGTAACTATAAGGAGCACCATAGAGCAGGAAGCCTCTGTTATCGGTACGCTTAGAGCTTCCGGATATACAAAGGGAGAACTCCTTGCACATTATATTGCACTTCCGCTTATCATTACTGCTGCCGGAGCCATAGCAGGAAATATCATAGGATATACCGGAATGAAGTACCTTGTGGCAGATATGTATTATCACAGCTATTCGCTGCCTACATACAAGACACTGTGGAATGCGGATGCTTTTTTGAGCACAACAGTTATACCTGTGATAATAATACTTCTCATCAATCTTTTAATCATAGGTTATTCCCTGTCGCTGTCACCGCTTAAGTTCATACGCAGGGATCTGAGCAGACGAAAGAAAAAGAGGGCAGTAAAACTGCCGGACTGGAAATTCCTTTCAAGATTCCGTGCAAGAGTCATATTACAGAATATACCTGCATACTGTATACTTTTCTTTGGTATATTCCTGGCAAGCGTTCTTCTGATGTTCGGAATGATGTTTTCGCCGCTCCTTTCGCACTTCAAGGATCAGGTAGTTGCATCGAAATTCTCGGAATATCAGTATATTCTGAAAGCTCCTCTGCCGACTGAAACTCCGGGAGCAGAAAAATACTGTGTAACTACACTGGAAAATGATCATGAAGAGGAAATAACGATATATGGCATACAGGAAAACTCGTCTTATCTTAAGGATGAGAGCTTCTCATCAGGTGAGATATTCCTTTCTGAAGGATATATGGAGAAATACAGTGTGAAGAATCACAGTACGGTAACGCTCCATGATAAGTATTCCGGAAAAGAATACGACTTCAAAATATCCGACAAGTACGACTATCCGCCTACGCTTTGTATCTTTATGAACATGGATGATTTCAATGAGATGTTCGGGAATGATGAGGAATATTTCAGCGGATATTTCACCAATGAAAAAATAACTGACATCGATGATACTATGGTCGCATCAGTAATAACGGAGCATGACCTTACGGTAATGGCAGACCAGCTTGAGGACTCACTGGGAATGATATTCCCCATGATCGGAGGCTTTGCGATGATAGTATACCTTCTCATGATATATCTGCTTGCAAAGATAATCGTGGAAAAGAATGCGTCATCAATATCAATGATAAAGATACTCGGCTACTCTGATAAAGAGGCATCAAGGCTGTATAACAGGGCGACTTCGATAGTAGTGATAGTTTCGCTTCTCCTTTCGATAGCACTTTGCTTTATAGTCATAAAGATGATATACTATACCATGATGATGGAATATTCCGGATGGCTCACGTTCTGGATCGCACCGTGGACAGCACCTGCTATGTTGCTTATTGGCGGAGTCTGCTACACGGCAGTATCTTTCATACTTCTGCGTAAGATAAAGAAGATACCGCTTTCACAGGCACTGAAAAATATGGAATAAAATTTAAGCCTGAAAACAGATGTTATACTGTTTTCAGGCTTTTTTATATTGATTTACAGCAGACGGATGCCGAGGATATCTTCGGTCGGTATACGTCTGCCGTCAGTGAAAACTGCCATTTTCTCGTATTCATCCACAAGCCTTACGATGCCGCATACAGTGACGACAGCGCCACCGGATTTATTCTTGTCAGGCAGGAAATAAGTAAGCTCTGCCTCACAGGGGAGTGAATCTATCATTTCGTTCATGCGTGAATCGAGAAGCTCCTTCTGATCGTCATCCGGCTCAGGACGCTTATCTGTAAGGCGGGCGGCTTCCTTAACGGAGTCCTCATATCCGGTAAGCGCTGCAAATGGTGAGAACTGTGCTGCACGGTCACGGTTTGACATATGCTTCCGGTTTGCTGATACATGGTGCGGCAAAGATATTATATCATCGTACCGGTGTTCATCCTCCAGAAAATTGAACATATCGTATGTCATGCTTTGTGACCTCCTACCTGCTGATTTCTCATCATGGCCGTAGCCTCCTTTTCAAGGTTCATCCCTTTCAGTACAGCATTTTTTCCGAAGCGTTTTTTTATACTCAGCATTGCCTTTTGAAGATCTTTTTCCCTGGAGAGGGAGGAATTTTCCTTTTCTTTACGGCGTGCTTCTTCTTCGTAGTCGGTGAACAGGTCAAGCTGCAAGGCCTCCTCTTCAGGGATATTTTTTTCTGGTATTACATGATTAGCGACCACGTACATTCTTCTGATGAGCAGATCCTTTACGACGATCTTGTCGAAAAGCTGACTGACGGCATTGAGGATAAGCTTTGATGAGGAGGTGTATCTGCCGATATTGACAGAACCGTGAGCGGATTTCGGGACTTTTCTTCCGTAGTGGTCAGATGTCACCTGCCCGTGGAATACGTTCTGGCGGAAGCCGTTTTTCATATTCTCTATATCATATCCGACGGTGAGAACTATCTGATCGGTAACAAGTCCCTTGTCTACCAGATCAAGTGACAGCATATCTGCCATTTCTCTTATGACCAGCTTTGCGGCTTCTGTTTCATATGGATTTTGCAGCACCTGTCCGGAGCTTATACTGTTATTTTCAGGCTTGTATGCCTTTATATCAGCGATAGTGCAGGGCTCCCAGCCCCATGCATGATCGATGAGCAGCTCTGCGTTTATGCCGAAGAGCTTGTACAGCAGCTCCTCATTGAAACGGTCATACTTTCCGCCGAGAGAGCATCTTGCCACATCGCCGAGGGTATACATCCCATTAGCTTCAAGCTTTTCTGAATATCCACGTCCTATACGCCAGAAATCAGTGAGGGGGCGGTGAGTCCAGAGCTTCTGGCGATATGTCATTTCGTCCAGTTCAGCTATACGCACACCGTCCTTATCGGCAGGCATATGCTTTGCAACAATGTCCATAGCGACTTTGGCAAGATACAGATTAGTGCCAATACCGGCAGTAGCAGTTATCTTAGTTTCGCTAAGCACTTCACGTATGAGCTTTATCGCAAGCTCATGAGCATTCATACGGTATGTTTTAAGGTAGTTTGTAGCGTCGATGAATACCTCGTCTATTGAGTACACATGGATATCCTCGGGAGCGATATAACGCAGATAAATGTTGTATATCTCAGTGCTCACACGCATATATTCAGCCATTCTGGGCGGAGCAACTATGTAATCAAGCTCCAGCGAGGGATCGCTTTTCAGCGCTTTGTCGGAGCATGAGCTGCCTGTGAATCTTCTCTGCGGAGCATTTCTCAGTCGCTGAGAGTTAACTTCTTTTACACGCTGTATGACTTCAAAAAGTCTGGCACGTCCAGGTATCTTATAGGATTTAAGTGAAGGTGAGACGGCAAGGCATATAGTTTTTTCAGTGCGTGAGGGATCGGCAACGACAAGGTTCGTATCCAGCGGATCAAGACCTTTTGCCGCACATTCCGCTGAAGCGTAAAATGATTTCAGGTCGATAGCTATATATATCCTGTTGTCAGCAGACATAAATCTCACCTCCGAAAATATGTTCTATAGATATTATAGCACAAACGTTCTGAAATGTCAAGAGGGATATAATTCCTGTTGTGCCTGGCGGCGTTTCATTTTCTTCCAGCTTATGAAGCCGTAGATATCGGTTATGAGGAACATCAGAAAGCAGATAACTACAGATATGTACGAGCTGTCAGTGAATGATGCCAGTCCCCACAGGATCATGAGTACTGTATCGTTCATAGCGTATACCAGCGAGAAATATGCACTGCGGCGGAAGGTGAGATATACCGCAGCGAAACTGGTAGTGACTGAAAGCGTACTGGGGATAAGATTGGCAGTGTTGAAATATCTGAGAATGAAGAAGAACAGAACTGTGACAGCCGCAGTTAGGAAGCAAAGGAAAAAGATCTCCTGCGGTTTCAGAGTATTGACTCTTACTTCAGCTTTTCCTTCCCTGAAGGGATTCCGCAGCCTTGATATCAGAGAGAAAACAGCCATAGGTCCGGTCATGCCCATATATGTCATCATCTCTCCGTAATACGAGAATCGCCATGAGATATAGCCGTAGAATACAATAAAGAACAGCATCAGGAGCTGTCCCAGGGGATTGCCCTTTGCGTTTATGATGATAGAAGTAACTCCTATGACGGAAGCGATAATTGTAAGCAGACTGCCTCCTCCGAATAACAGTGCAGAGCCTGTTATCATTGCAACAGCGAACAGCCATAGACCTATCTCCAGCTTTGAAAAGTAGCTTGTTATCTTAGACATTGAACACACTCCAAAAGAAAAGCACTTGTCGGTACATCTTCTTAGGCCTGACGATGTACAGACAAATGCTTTCAGCATTTTCACCCGGCGGTGATGAATGAATTATACCACAGCATAGCTGAAATGTCAAGGGATATCCGGAGCCTTGGCTGCCCTTGGCTCCGGAGCGGTGCTACACTGTATATCCCTTGTCTCTGAGAGAATCTATGAGCTCACCCAGTATCTGAGCGTTTGTTGCTGATACTGAATGGAGGAGCAGTATCTCTCCGCCGTGAGCGGAATCGGTCAGCTTTCTGAGAGCTTCGTCCGGATCCGGCTGAGAGTTTGTCTTCCAGTCAACATAGGCAAAGCTCCAGAACAGCGTTTTGTATCCGCAGTCCTGAGTGATCTCAAGAGCCTTTTCAGAATATTCTCCGCAGGGCGGCCGGAAGTACTGCATCTGATAGCCGTAGTTGTTTATCACATAGTTGTGGAGCGACATTATCTCCTCTCTGGCAGCTTTATCGGAAAGTGTCGGCAGGCTTGCGTGAGTCATGCCGTGATTGCCGAGAGTATGTCCCTCTGCTATCATTCTTTTTACGAGTTCCGGTTCTTTTTTTGCGTAATCTCCTGTGAGGAAAAATATTGCGCTTACGTTTTTTCTTTCAGAGTATCGAGGATCTTTTCAGTGTATCCGTTTTCATAGCCCTGATCGAATGATATGATAATACGTTTATCATCTTCTGACAGGGCGAATGCGTCCAGACCGCCGTAACGGCTGTTGAATTCAACAGCTCCGCAGGGGCGGTTCGTATTGTCAACAGCAGTACCCTGACCGTAGCCTTTCTTAGTGGTATCTGCCGCATAAACTGCTGAGCAGGGCACAATGGCTGCGGTGAGAACTGCTGCTGCCGGAATGATCCTTTGCATACTATCTTTCCTTTGCATAAAGTGCGGAACAACTCCGCAGATATATTGTATGAACAAAGCTCTGGAGTATGCTGTGAAAGATATTCCATGCAAAAAAATAAAAACACCGGCGTTCAGTATTGCTGAACATCCGGCGCTGTTTACATATATTACCGCTGCATATCGACCTTGTGCGGAAGCTTTTGCAGAAGCTTTATGAATTGAGATATGACCTTACAAGTACCTGAAGAAGTTCGTCACGGTCAATGTGGCGGATGAGGCTTCTTGCGTTATTGTATGTGGTTATGTAGGTCGGATCCTCTGACAGTATATAACCAACGATCTGATTGATAGGGTTATAGCCCTTCTGAGTCAGAGCGTCATAGATGATAGTGAGGTTCTTCTTGAGTTCAGCCTCTTTATCCTCATTGACGGAAAAAGTCATAGTTTTATCGAACATAGTTATCAGCCTCCTGACTTAGAATACTGTGTGCTGAGAGTGGAGCTTTTGCACACAGCTTTAAGGCGTTAGAATTACCTTGATAATAATTATACTATAAAACAGAAACTAATGCAAGTCAATGGCAGGATTTTTTCTGATATGACCGGAATGAGCCTCCGGTTTTATTGATATTGCACAATATGTAAGGCGGAGTGACATCCGCCTTTTTCCGGAAATACAGGCTTATCAGTCGCAGCAGCCGGTTCTCTTGACGAAGGAATTGCAGTCTGTACATTCCGGAACTGTAGGATCAGCCTCGTGTGTGCCTACGGAGATGCTGTCAAGGGAGCAATAGCCCTCTGACACCATGTTGTGTCTGCACTGAGATACGCTGCATTTTATGCACTCGTTTTTCTTCTGATGTTCCATAAAGCGCCTCCTGTTGAGTTTGATAGTGACCTTGTATTGGTCTGGATATATTATGTGATAAAAAACGGAGATTATACATATTCGCCGTTGCAAAAAAGTGCGGAAAGTGATATAATAAAAAGAGGAGGTGTTATTGTGAAGATAAACAGTATAAAGCTGAACTGCCGGCAGAGGATACCGGATGAGAATTACGGTTCGGATACAGTGCTATTTGTTTTCCGTACACCCGTGATAATGAAGACAGGTGACAAGGAGATAAAGGCTGCCGGATACACTGCCATGGTATCCACCAGCGGCTACAGGAGAAGCTTCCTTCCGGCAGAGGGAGGAAAGCTTGTTTATGATTATATATCATTCCGTTCTTCTGCTGCTGACAGGCAGTATGCAGCTTCAATCAATCTTCCGTTGGATGTACCGGTGGAACTAAAGGAGCCTATGACTGTTGCAGCGCTTATGAGAAATATAAAATCCAGGTCGCTTTACAAAGGAAAATATCGCAGCGAATTCATGGAGCTTGCCATGAGGCTGATATTCCTTGCGATAAGCGATGATCCCGGCAGACAGACTGTATCAGGAGGCGAGGACATACCGAGATACAATGAGCTGAAGGCTCTTCGTGAGGCAATATACGACGATCCGGTGAACCAATGGTCAACGGATGAGATATGCAGCGAAATGGGAATAAGCCATACCTATTTCCACAGGCTCTATCTCAAGGCCTTCGGAGTGACCTGCCGGCAGGATGTCATTGAGAGCCGTCTGATGTATGCGGCAGAGCTGCTTAAAAGTACGGATATGCCGATAACAGAGATAGCTGTGGAGTGCGGCTATGACAGCGAATCCTATTTCATGCGGCAGTTCAAGCAGCATAAGGGCTGTACACCAACAGAATTCCGCCGCCGCAATACTGAGTGAGCTTGATATATCTTTGTGTAATATTTACATTTGATTCATACTTTTTTGTGCAAATTCAAAGAGCTGTACAAGTTTTTGACGAAAAAACCTGCAAAAATTCAGCAAAATCATAAAAAAACTCTTTACATTTACAATTATTTGTGGTATAATATAATTCAATTGATATAAAAACATTTTCTCCTACTGGAGTTATTATATTAGAATTACTAACCTATACAAGGTTCAAGGAGCGATCTCTTTTTATGAATAACGGAAATAAGCGGAGAGCCCGCCGCAGACAGAGTGCTTCAAAAAGCTATCATGTCAGATACGACCGTATCGTTGCAGCGGTTCTTGTTCTTATTGTTCTGATAGTTATACTTGCATCATGTGCAAAAAGCTGTTCCGGCGACAAGGGAAAATCGGACAGCAGTTCAACTTCTTCCACTAAATCGGAGGGCGAGACAGATCAGACTATTGTGGATGATCTCCAGAGCAGCGGCGATACAAAGGCTATAATCGGTTCTGCTTCTGAAACTGTAGTGGCTACAGCTCCACAGTTCACCACCGAGACCTTCTCACAGAAGGATATGAAGCGTGGAAGTCTCATTCTTGTAAACGAAGCCCATGAGTACAGCTTTGAATCTGAGGATACAGAGCTCCAGACTCTTTACGACCACATCCAGACTGAATACTACAGCGTAAGCGATTACGTTACACAGCTTGATTCAAAGACAATAGAACAGCTCAACAGCCTTATGGGAGATTTCTATCAGGCAACTAACTGCGATTATCTAACCGTTATAGGCGGTTACCGTACACTTGAGGAGCAGAACGACCGTTACAATAATGGCTATTCCAAATTCAAGGGCGGCTACAGTGACTACCATACCGGAAGGTCGTTTGATATAGGTGTATTCCCAAAGAACGGCCAGAGCTCCGGATACTATACCCCTACAGGCGATTACAGCTG
>ERZ795051.2032-NODE-2032-length-23529-cov-5.386641_pt1 | contig 23529 bp, 24 predicted proteins | sample MGYA00375135_ERZ795051 | MGnify/ENA primary metagenome ERZ795051 (study PRJEB30180, sample SAMN05720222) | activated sludge metagenome | isolation source: Anaerobic digester | place: Japan | collected 2015-05-26 ... | reverse complement strand
ATTCCAGAATCTTGGGACTGCGGAAATCCAGTGGTCGCTGACCAGGAACGGCGAAACCGTTCCCGTCGCTGATTACATCGAGGGAATGCTCACCGATACAGACAGCGCCGTCCGCTTTAAGGAAAAGGGCGACTATGTCCTCAAAGCCGCCTTTACCGACCCTGCCGGCAGAACCTACAGCTACACCGCGCCGGTTAAGGTCTATCCCGTTCCCGGCATATCATACAAGCTGCCGGAAACCGCCCACACCGACACCATTGTCAGCGTGATTCCGGAAACCTCGGAATTAGACGGCCTGAAAGTGGAGTGGATGTTGGAGAACGGCTTCGGATTCCAGGATTTTGGGACTTATGTCGATGGAACGCTGGACAACGGCGGCGGTTCCATCCGCTTCAAGCACGCCGGTACCTATGAGCTGATTGCCCGAATCACCGATGAAACCGGGCGGGTATTCCTGTTTGAAAACGGCGGCAGGATCAAAGTCCTGCCGGTGCTGAGCATTTCCTTCGAGCTCCCCGAATCAACCCACACCGACCGAACCGTCGACCTTCGGACCCGCGGCAACAACAACGTGCTGCCGGTGGAATGGTCGCTCACCAAAGACGGAGAGCCTGTGGAAATTACCGATGCTTTGGAGGGAACGCTGAACGCTTACGGCGGAAAAATACGGTTTAAAGGCGTCGGAGACTATACCCTGACCGCCTCCATGACAGACGCCTTGGGCAGGGTGTTCTCCTACAGCGCATCCACCACGGTCTATCCGATCCCGTCGATTTCTCTCAGCACGCCGCAGGTATGGTACGCCGCTGAAGCAGGTGGGATCAGTGTCAGCGGCATGGATATGGAAAATCTCACCGCGGACTGGACGGTTGCGAAGGATGACGGCGGGGCTGAACCGTATTCCCATTACGCGTCCGGCACGCTCACCAAAGAGGGCGGCAGCCTGACCTTCCCGCTGAAGGGACAGTATGAGCTGACTCTGACCATGACGGATCATACCGGCCGTACCTTCACCCGAAGCAGTACCTTCACGGTTTACCCCATTCCTCAGATGACTCTCGGAATGCAGACGCTCAGCTACAGCGGCGAACCGATTGCGGTCACCGCGTCCGGCGCAGAGCTGGACGGTATGGACATCGGCTGGCTCCTTTCTGTGGATGACGGCGAGGCCCGGCCATATACCCAATACGCCACCGGCTCGGTCGATACCGGCGGCGGCACCTTAAGGATCAGCACGGATAAAACCATCTCAGCGAAAATGATTGCGGAAGCAACGGATATAAACGGCAGGAAATTCACCTTCACTTCCAATACCGGAACCGTAAAGCCGGTTGCAAGCTTCCCGTTTACCGTTCCGCCCGCCGTTCATATCGGCTCAAGTTTTAACGTATCATTGCCGGCCACGTCTGGGCTGGAGGGAAGAAACCTCACCTGGAAGCTCACGCAAAACGGCAGCGCGGCAGGATATACCGGAAATCTTTCCAACAATGGAGGAAGCATCGCGATCAATGCGACCGGAAGCTATGTTCTGACCGCCAGCACGACCGACAACGCGGGCAGGACATTCAGCTATGCCCAGAACATCATCATCACCAACAACGCGCCGAATAAGCCTACCGGAAGCGCGTCGGTAACCAGAACCGCAAAGGATGGCAAGCTTCTTGCGAATATCAGCGCCAATGCGACCGATCCGGACGGCGACGCCGTAGGCCTTGAATATTCCGGCAATACAGCAGACAGCTACTATGCCGTGGGTACCCATACCGTGAGGGTTAGGGCAAAGGACGCGTGGGGGCTGTATTCCGACTGGACGGATATTACCTTTACGGTTGCAAACTCCGCGCCTACCACACCCGTCATCACCCGCACCCCGGACTGCAACAGTGTGGCGCCGGGAGTAGCCATCACCATCACAGCCGCAAGCACAGACCCGGACGGCGACGCCATCTCTTATGTATGGGAAGGCCGTCCTGCGCAGACCAGTACCGCCTATCCTTTAGGTAAAAACGTGGTTCGTGTAAAAGCGGTGGACTCCACCGGGGCGGAATCACCCTGGGCAGCTATCGTGTTTTTTGTCGCCGACCCCAACAGGGGAGGCGGCATGACGCTGACCGGTCCTGAATCGGTGATTCTGGAACAGGGCATCGAAGGAGCGACCATCACCAGCTACACCTTTACGGTTCCGCCTGTGACCGGACACAGCGGTCAGGACTTCGGACGTGTCCGCGGGTACAACGTGCTGACCGGGCAGTGGGATCAGCTGGATTACGGCACGACCACCAACGGCATCACCTTCAGCCGCACACTTTCGCCCGGACTCTACAGCCAGCTGGAGTTTTACTATTATACAAACCACAACTGCATGTACAACAAGAGCAATATCACCTATTCCGTCACCTTCTATTTTCAGTAATCCTTTGCAAGAGCACGGCAGTTCTGCCGGGAAAGGAGGAAGTGTTATGAACGGGATTCAGATCAAGAACAACCGCATCCTTTACTACGGCAACACGGCAGGCTATATCGAAAAAGGCAGGGCTATTGTCGACCCGATGTTTCAGAATGAAGAACTCCGGTCCTTTCTTACCGAAAGAAAAGGCTTGGAGCTGGAATGGAGGAACGGCACCTTCGCGCGGCTGGCGGAGGGGAAGGTCGATCCGGAGGGCAACCTGCAGGTTCTGAAAAAGTGCAGGGTCCATCAGCTCAAACCCAATGTGGATGTGATGATGAAATTCATCGGGTACGACGAGCTGCTGGAGCGCTTCGGAGAACCTGCTCCTGACAACTACCGGGTGGTCTATGACGGCGAGGTGGAAACCAATGATCTGGAGGAACTCTTCGCCAAATTCAACCTTGATCATCCGCCCGGCTACGAGGGACACAGCCTATCCATGTCGGACGTGGTGGAGCTGTATGATGAGTCAGGCAGCTCCTTCCACTATGTCGACCGCTTCGGTTTCAGGGAGATCTCCTTTCAGCCGCCGGAGCAGGAGCTGTACCAGGGGCCGGCAATGAGCCTGTAAACCCGTCAGCCGCAGCCGGAAGGCTGTTTTTTAACAAAAAAAATGTATAGGAGGAAACATCCATGAGTAAAGCACAAGCTGCCGCCAAAACACCGCAGGAATCCGCGCAGGCCGCCGCGGAGCAGCCCATGCCCATGAAGGTGGACGTGAAGATCAGCTCCATCCGTCCGGAAGGCAATGTCCGGGCCTACGCGTCCATCAACCTTAATGACTGCTTCGCCGTCCGCAACGTGAAGGTGGTGGACAGCTCCAAGGGGTTGTTCATCGCCATGCCCAGCTACAAGGCGGGAAACGGCGAGTACAAGGACATTTGCTTTCCGGTTACCAAGGAATTCCGGGAACAGCTGAATAATGCGGTCATTGACGCTTATCATAAGGCTCTCACCCAGAGCCAGAGCCAAAACCGGCAGAAGGCGGCGGATACGCCCCCTTTTGAACAGGCGCCGGAGCAGGGCTCCGGCATGCGGATGGCGGGACTATAAGCACCGCTGTTTTTCTTAGAACGCTTAAACATTTAAAATTTAAATTCGGAGGTAAATTGCAATGAAAAAACTTGTAACCAGCGTAAAAAACCAGTTGACCAGTAAGCTTCCGGCGTTGCAGAATCTGCTTCACTCCCAGCGCGGGGAGGGCTTTGTGGACACGGCTATCAAAATCCTGATGGCGGTTGTGATCGGCGCATTGCTGCTCGCCGGGCTCTACGCTTTATTCGGTGAGCAAGTGCTACCGATTCTCAAGCAGCGTATCATTGATATGTTCAATTATGGGAAATGATCTGCCGCTCACCATACAGGGCGGCTTTTTTGCTGCCCTGCTGGCGGCTGCTTCTGTATGGGACATTCGGAAAAGAATCATCCCCGACACCATTTGCGTGTTCATCGCCCTGACAGGATTGTTCATATTTGAACCAATAAAGCTGTCCGGTGTTTTTGCCGCCGTACCGCTTCTGCTCGCCGCCCTGATCTGGGACGGCATGGGCGGCGGGGATATCAAGCTCATGGCGGCCGCGGGGCTGGTGCTGGGCCTGCAAAAAAGCATGGCCGCCATAATCATGGGTTTAACAGCCCTGCTGGTATTCCACGCAATCCGGTATATTCTTCAAAAGCCGCGCGGGAGGGACGTGCCGAAGGCATATCCCCTCGCGCCTTTTCTTTCTCTCGGCTGCCTTGCAGCATATTTTTTGATTTAAGGAGGAACACCTTATGAGTTTTCTTAAAAACCGCACAGTGCTGGGCGTCCTCTGCATTGTGCTGTCTTTGCTTATTTGCTTTGCCCTGACGCCGCTGTTCAACCGGAGCGTATCACAGAAAGCATCCATTGTCCGGGTAGTAAAGGATATCAAGAGCGGCGATCAGATCACCGGGGATATGGTGCAGACCGTGGAGGTGGGCGGCTACAACCTGCCCGAAAATATCATGAAGCAAGCGGATTCGGTTATCGGCAAGTATGCCGCGGCGGATCTTTCTCCCGGCGACTATATCCTTTCTTCCAAGCTGACAGACGTTCCCGCCGCGGAAAACGCCTACCTGTATAACCTGAACGGTAATAAGCAGGCAATTTCCGTCAGCATTAAAAGCTTCGCCCAGGGTCTGTCCGGCAAGCTGATTTCCGGCGACATTGTGTCGGTCATCGCTCCCGATTACAGGAAGCAGGGCTCTACCGTCATCCCGCCGGAGTTGACCTATGTGGAGGTAATCGGCGTGACCGCCAGCACCGGATATGACACCGATTCGAAACAGTCCTCCGGGGATGCGGGCACGGACAAGACCGGGGATGAAAAACAGCTTCCCGCCACAATAACGCTTCTGGTATCCCCGGAGCAGGCAAAAATTCTCGCTGAACTGGAAGCGGACGGCAAGCTCCATCTTTCCCTCGTATACAGAGGCTCCAGGGAAAACGCCGCAAAATTTGTCAAGCTGCAGGACAAGGTGATCCAAACCCTGTATCCGAAGCCTGCAGAGCAAAGGACGGAATCCACGCCGCAGGAAGGTACAGCGAACCCTGAAAATACCACACCGGAAAGCGAGGGGGAATAAATGCTCAACTTCATGAAAGGGAGTATTTTCTCCCGCAAGCAATCAGAGTCTGTGCCGGAGGAACCGGAACAGGATGTGCAGGTGCTGGCGGTATGGGGCAGCCCCGGCAGCGGGAAAACAACTGTCAGCGTGCGCCTTGCAAAATACCTGGCGGACCACAAGCGCAACGTTGCGCTGCTGCTGTGCGATATGACCACACCCATGCTGCCCTGCATCTGTCCGCCTCATGAGCTGGAGTGCGAGCGCTCCCTCGGCAGCATCCTCGCGGCGACCCATATCACCGATACGCTGATCAAGCAAAACTGCATCACGCATAAGAAAATGAGCTATCTTACCATGATCGGCATGCTCAAGGGCGAGAATGTGTTCACCTATCCGCCGTATACCCAGGAGCTGGCGGCCGAACTGATCGACCATCTGCGGGACATCGCCCCGTACATCATCATTGACTGCGGCAGCCATATCGCCCACGACATCCTGTCGGCGGTTTCCCTGCTGGAGGCCGACACGGTGCTGAGACTGGTCAACTGCGACCTCAAATCCGTCAGTTACCTGTCCAGCCAGCTTCCGCTCCTGAAAGACCGGAAGTGGGACGCGGACAAGCAGTACAAGGTGGCCTCCAACATCAAGTCCAATCAGGCCGGAGAACACATCGAGCAGGTGCTGGGCAGCGTCGCCTTCAAGCTGCCGCACTCGGATGAGCTGGAAAACCTGGCTCTTGAGGGAAACCTGCTGGGAGAGCTGGCTCTCAAGGACAGCCGGGGTTTTCGCACGGAGATCGCAAAGATATCAAAGGAGGTGTTTGGCGTATGAGCAGGAAGAACCGCGGGCGGGATGCCGCCAATATATCGACGCATGCGGCGCCGGCACTGGCTAACGCCTCAAACCAAACGGGTGAAAAACCGCATAACATCAGCATGACAGGCAATCAAAGCCTGTTCTTTTCACCAAACGGGGCTGCCAGGGAATTCGGTTCGGTGCTTCATGAGGTGCAGGAATACATCTCCAGCAAATACGCGACGCTGATCACCGACGGAGGTACGGAGGAAGTCAAGGCGCAGGTCAAGCGGTACATCGCCAAATATGTGCAGGATTACCGCATCGCCGTTGCGGGCATGACACAGACGCAGCTGGTGGACGCCCTGTACACCGAAATGGCGGAGTTTTCGTTTCTGACGAAATACATTTTCGGCGCAGGCATCGAGGAAATTGACATCAACGCCTGGAATGACGTCGAGGTGCAGTACAGCAGCGGCGTCACCAAGAAGCTGGACGAGCACTTTGACAGTCCGGAGCATGCTGTCAACGTGGTGCGCCGCATGCTCCATGTGTCCGGCATGGTGCTGGACAATGCCAGCCCCGCAATCCTGGGGCATCTCTCAAAAAACATTCGCATTGCCGTGCTGAAAACCCCGCTGGTGGATGAGGATGTAGGCGTAGCGGCGAGTATTCGTATCGTGAATCCCCAATCCATGAAAAAAGAGGACTTTATCCGGGGCGGGACCGCCACCGAGCCGATGCTGGATTTCCTGGCGGAATGCCTGCGATACGGCATCTCCGTCTGTGTGGCGGGCGCCACCAGCTCCGGGAAGACCACCCTGGCAGGCTGGCTTTTGACCACCATACCGGATAACAAGCGTATCTTTACCATAGAAAACGGCTCCCGCGAGCTGGCCCTTGTTCGCCGGAAGGACGGCAAAGTCATAAACAGCGTCATCCACACGCTGACCCGCATGAGTGAAAACGAGAAGCAAAACATTGATCAGGACATCCTGCTGGACATGGCGCTGCGCTTTAATCCGGAAATCATCTGCGTGGGAGAGATGCGCGGTCCGGAAGCCTATGCGGCCCAGGAATCCGCCAGAACCGGCCACACGGTGCTGACCACCATCCACTCCAACAGCTGCGAAGCAACCTGGCGCAGGATGGTCACCCTGTGCAAGCGCAAATACGACATGGCGGACAGCACTCTCATGGATCTGGTAACAGAGGCGTTCCCCATCGTGGTGTTTGCCAAGCAGCTGGAGAACAAGCAGCGCAGGCTGATGGAGATCATGGAATGCGAAATTCTGCCGGACGGCACCCGGAACTACCGGAGCCTGTTCCAGTTCCAGATTACCGAAAACCGTGTGGAGAACGGAAAATTCATTATTAACGGCCAGCACAGCGCAGTGCAGGGAATTTCCCGGAGCCTGCAGAAGCGCTTTCTTGAAAACGGGATGCCCCAGGATACCTTAAAGCAAATCCTGTCAATGGGAGGTGCCGCCTGATGACCGCAATCCTTTTAATTGCCTGTGTCGGTCTCATTACCGGCGCTTTTCTTTTACTCGGGCTCTCGCCGCTTGAGTTTACCGACGGCCTGTTCGGCTTTCTGACCCGCAGATCCAAAAGCATAAAGGCGGAGATCAACGAGGCCACCCGTCGCAAAAAGACATCCTTCCTTCGCCGGGAAATTACGGAAGTGCAGGAGATTCTCGCAATCACCGGACGGAGCGGGCGCTTTTCCCTCGTATGCGCAGCGTCTCTTCTGTTCTTTGCAGCGGGCGCCGGCCTTGCCATCCTGATAGGCAACGTGTTCCTTGTACCGGTACTGGCTGTCGGCATGATGTTTATCCCTTTCTGGTACGTCCGGCTCACAGCAACGCATTACAAAAAGAACATCGCCTCGGAGCTGGAAACGGCCCTGTCCATCATTACCACTGCCTATCTCAGAAACGAGGATATCCTCACGGCGGTGGAGGAAAGCGTTCAATATCTCAATCCACCTGTGCGAAGCGTGTTCGCGGAATTTCTGACGCGGGTGAAGCTCATTAACCCGGATATTGACACGGCACTTCATGCCATGAAGCCCAAGATAGACAACGATGTGTTTCACGAGTGGTGCGACGCCGTTGCCGCCTGCCAGTATGACCGCGGCCTGAAAACCACGCTGACCCCGATTGTCAGCAAGCTAAGCGATATGCGCATCGTCAACGCGGAGCTGGAATACCTGGTGTTCGAACCCCGCAAGGAATTCATCATCATGGCCCTGCTGGTCGTCGGGAACGTGCCGATCATGTATTTTCTCAACAAGGACTGGTATCACACCTTGATGCATACCGCGGTGGGGCAGGTCATCCTGGCGGTCTGCGCGGCGGCGGTTTTTATCTCCGCGGCATTTGTCATCAAGCTGACCAAGCCCATTGAGTACAGGAGGTGACGGAGATGATGGCACAACTGTTTTTTACCGGAAGCCTTCTCGCCGCGGGATTGTATTTCATTCTGGCGGATGTGCTGAAGCTGCCGACCATGAAAACGGCCAAAGCCATGCTGGGCGCGGGGAAGGAGAATAAAAAAGCCGCCAAAACGGCGGAAGCCTGGCTCATGTCCGTAGCGGTAAAGCTCTCAAAGTATATCCGCATGGATGAGTATAAGCACAGCAGGATGTCCAACGTCCTCAAGGCGGCGGGGATCTCCATGACCCCGGAGGTATACTCCGCCTACGCCATTATCAAAGCCGGAGCCATCCTGCTGGGGACGGTCCCCTGTCTGATTCTCATCCCGCTGCTCTCGCCGGTTCTGGTTATACTTGCCGTACTGACCTACTTCAAAGAAATCCGGAAAGCGGACGAGCAGCTGAAGGCAAAGCGGGATCAGATCGAAGGCGAGCTGCCCCGGTTTGTCGCCACCATTGAGCAAACGCTCAAGGCCAGCCGCGATGTGCTGGCGATGATGGAAAACTACAAGAAAAACGCCGGCCCTGCCTTTGTCCGAGAGCTGGACGTGCTGACCGCGGACATGCGCTCCTCCAGCTATGAGGCGGCATTGACAAGGTTTGAAGCAAGGCTCAACTCCCCGATGCTTTCCGATGTGGTCAGGGGGCTGATAGGCGTCCTGCGGGGCGACGACAGCGCCGTGTACTTTCAGATGCTGGCGCATGACTTCAAGGCGCTGGAGCTGCAAAGGCTCAAGAGTCAGGCGCAGAGAATCCCGCCGAAGATCAGGGTGTTCTCGTTTATCATGCTGATGTGCTTTCTGCTCACATACTTAACGATCATCGCCGTTCAGATTTTAAGCTCCCTCGGCGGGATGTTTTAGGAAGGAGGTGTGCCTATGCTAAAGCTTCTCCGCTCCCGGCGCGGCGAGGGGTATATCGACGTGGCGGTGCTGGTGCTGTGCGTGATGCTGGTCGTCGCCGTGGCGGTGAGCGTCCTGCCGGTGTTCGTTACCAAGAACCAGCTGGATACCTATGCCGCCGAGCTGTGCCGGGAGGCGGAAATCGCCGGGCGTGTCGGCAGCGAAACCACCCTCCGGGCGCAGGTTCTCTCGGAAAAGACGGGGCTTTCCCCTGATATTTCGTGGTCAAAAACCGGAAGGCTCCAGCTCAATGAGGAATTTACCGTTACGGTCACCATGCGGGTGGACATCGGCCTGTTCGGCGGCTTCGGGAGCTTTCCCGTCACCCTGAAGGCGCAGGCATCGGGCAAAAGCGAGGTGTACTGGAAATGACGGCTGGTAAAATATGTGATATAATGAGAAGCAAGAAAGGCGCGTCCTTCCCGCTCGTCGTTGCGGTGACCCTAGCCCTTGTGATTATATTTGCCGGCATATCCGAATACATCCGGCTGATGATCATCGCCCAGGGTGTTCGCGACGCGGTACAGTCAGCCGTAATCTCGACTGTAAACGACAGTTATGACAATGTGTATCACGGAGTGAGGGAGGGCTACAGCGGAGCTTATCAGCCCTCCGCAAATGACTTTGAGGAAAGCCTGGACTACGGCGATATATACGGCAGGCTGGATCAGCTGCTGGGACTCCGGCAGGAAAACGGATACCATGTGAAATACGCCGGAAACGCGGTGGAGTTCCGCTTGTCTGGCCTTTCCGTTGCCCTTAAAAACATGCCCTTCGCCCCGGTGAATCCCGACAATTCCAAGGGATTTCTGGCGGATGCGGCTATACGTTTGGAGGTTCCGGTATCCTTCGGCGGGAAAAGCCTGCCGCCCATGACGATTAATCTCAAGGTGCAGGCAAAATATATGCCGTTATTTTGACTGTTTCCGGATTGGCCATAGACTTCCGGAAACTTCTGTAGTATGGTTTGGTTGAAAAGACCAAACCAGCAGCCTTTGAAAAGGAGGTAAAGCCTATGAAGCTTACTGATAAAGCAAAGAAACGGCTCACCCTCGCCGGGCTCGGCGTGGTATGTGCAGTTCTTGTTATAGCTATAGCCTCGCAGTTTAAAACGGAGGAACCCAAAGCCGTATCCGTCCAGCCTTCCTCCACGGTATCGGACACGGTCAATCCTAGCACCCCTTCCGCTGCTTCAACCAATACACAGGAGGTAAACGCCCAGCCAATTGATCCGAATGTGACTCCTGCATCCTCAACTGACACCGGCGATTCCACCGGAACCGAGCAGAGTATTCAGGCTGAGGTTACAAAACCCCCGGAACCGCCGCAGGAAGCAAAAACCGATCCGTCCAAAACTCCCGACGGAGAAAAGGTGGACGCAGTAACTCCGGTGGAGCATGATAAGGTGACAAAGCCGGAGAGTACCACATCTTCGTCGACACCAAAGGCGGGAGATAAAAATGATAAAGGGCAGATATGGTTCCCCGGTTTCGGGTGGGTCGATGATGAAGGAGCAAATACCGGAACAAAAGTCGGAAACGAGGGTGACGAGCTCACCGGAAATAAAGTGGGCTCAATGGACTAAAGGTACTAAGTAAATATTAAATAGCGAGAAGCACCGTAAATATGCGGTGCTTCTCGCTATTATGGAGGTATCACTATGAAACGACAACTCAGCATTTTGCTTGTGCTGGTATTGCTGGTTTCACTTCTGTTACCTGTCACCGCCTACGCCGAAGGGGAAGGAAATATTGACCACGGAGGGGGCGGGATGGGCAGTGGTACCGGCGAGAATTACTGGAATCCCGGAGATGAAGGAGTTAGAATCACTGTTGTTCGTGCAAGCGATCGGGCTGTCGTTACCATGCCTATAGATTTTACAAATAAGGCTCCTTCTAGTACAACAGCTCATTTCGGAAAAGTCAGCAAACTACAATACAAAAGTGGAACATCACTTACGCCGCATATGAATGGCTATACTTACAATATCCCAGGTAAAACCATACCTCGCATTATCAGCTCCGGCAGCGGACAGGCCAGCATTGAGGAAATTAAAAGCTACTTTACGGATGAGTTGGTAATCCGGTATATTGCCGAGGTTACCGGTATGAACTATGACGTTCTCATCAACGGTCAATACAAGCTTCTGTTAGAACCCATCGCCTATATGACATTTCAGGGAGTCAAAATGGCTATGACCGCCACCGAAGCCGCGCTTTATGACCGACAGCTGAACGGCGGCCTGCGAAGCAAGATGGTGTCGCTCAGCCATAAAAACCTGCCGCTGGCGATGTTTTTAGAAACCCCTGATCTTGGTTATCCGGCATGGGACGGTTCCACAACCAAAGCCGCGTCAAATACGGATATAATTTCCTCCCTTGGGCTCGGCATAGTGCGCTTCAACGAAGCGGAGCCGGAGCCTCCGGAGGTCACCGCTTACGATTATGAGTACCGCGTCAATACGGAGGTCATCACCTCGGTGACTGTGAGAGGCGGCCAGGCAGACCCGGATCATCCCGTCACGGTGAGATTTGCAATCGGCGGTCAGACCTATACCGTAAGCGGTGTGTATTATCCGGAAGGCGACAGCCAGCTGGTGTGGGTCCGCTGGACGACTCCGTCCGCTCCGCAGACCATGACCATTCATGTGTCGGTATCGGGAGTCGGAACGGCAAGCCAGGGGACCATCACCGCTAAGATCGTGGATCTTTCCGGCAATGACCCTCCCAATCCGGTGGCTGATGACCGCAACGACTCCTATTCCGGAGTTTCTGTGCCCAATAAGGAGCAGAAAACCTCGGCATCCTGGGGAGTATGGCATCCATGGTGGCATTCCTATTGGGTATGGCATGGAACGGACGAAGATGGATACTGGTGCGACCATGGCTGGTGGGAGTTCGACTGGATCGCTTACACCGCAAGCCTTTCAGCCTCCATGAGCGTCGTCCCGGATGCCAAGAATCCTACCGCTTCAGGTAAAATCATGAAAAGCGGTTATGGAATCAATCAGACCGTCACCGCGAATGTCAGCACAAACCAGTCTTCGGCGGTAACCGAAGCGCAGACGGCAGTCACCTATTTCCCCGAATTCCAGTACAAAACCTACTGGCGTCTGCTGGAGAGAACGAGCCGGGGCTACAGCTCCAAATTTGAGTTCGCGTCCAACAAATACTCGACCTACAAGCGCCGGACGCATTTCACTCCCATATGGTTCCCGGACGGAAGCTACACGCCGTGCACCTGGCTCATCGACTGCTGGACGCCGGCCGGCATGCTTTCCATGAACCTCAGCGATTCGGTGACCATCCGGGGAAGCCTTTGGGATGACTGGCACAGTGCGATACGTTCCTAACTGAAAAGGTTAGGCGCAAGGTCGTGTTTTAATAAGCACAGTTCTTGCAGAACTGATATTCCGATGGGTGGAATGATGGGGTAACGCCCTGAAACGCCCCCTTGATACTACGGTATGCATCAGTCGTGCAATAGATTTGATGTGTAAAGCCCGTTGAAGTCGGCAGAGAACCGCCCAAACAGGTCAAGCTGTGGAAAGCTGTGTAGAGGTACATGGTGCGGTCTATATGCCGGAGGTCTATCAATACCTATGGTGAGAATGCGGGTAGTTAGCCCGCTGACGAATTTCCGAATGAAAGGGTCTAAAAGTCGATACAATCGAAAGGTTGTAACCGTGTCATGCGGTGTACGTGAGGATAAGTAAAATAGTGCCCATGAAAGTCCTTACGGCATTACAGGTGCCGTCCAGCGTACAGGCTCAAAGGAAAACCTAAGGGTATTGGAAATTGGATAGGAATATCGGAACGTAGAAAGGTCAGGACGTGGAGCGCATTGCAGCGCAAGGAAGCGGTATCAGGGAAAGCGGTCACCGTATAACCTGATTTAATCTGGCTGAGAGCAGTGGCATAGTACCTATGAAACCGTGGAAACACGGCGGAGGGATAGCCACAAGTCGAGAATGATTCTGAAAAACAGTAAGGTAAAAGCAGACAATATCATAGGTTCGAGTAAGACTAAGAAAGGCAGACCCGCCATTAAAAGCGAGGTGAGCCGACTATGACAGCGACAGGCAAGCAAAGGAAAAAGGCAAAATTACGCCATGCTGAATACTACGGCCTTCAGGAAATCTTTGATAAGCTGTATGCCGACAGCAAAAACGGTCGCATTTTCAAAGACCTTATGCCGCTGATAACAGCGGAGGAAAATATCAAGCTGGCATACCGCAATATCAGGAAAAACAAAGGAAGTAGGACAGCAGGCACAGACAACCGGACAATCGAAAATCTATCCAAGTTAAGTGATGAACGGCTGGTTTACCTTGTCCAGCGAAAATTGAGTTGGTACGAACCCCAGCCGGTGCGCAGGGTAGAAATACCGAAACCAAATGACCCGACAAAAATGCGCCCGCTCGGTATACCAACCATCATAGACAGGCTGATACAGCAATGCGTGTTGCAGGTGCTGGAACCAATATGCGAAGCCAAATTTCATGATAACAGCCACGGCTTTCGCCCAAACCGAAGCACCGAACACGCCATAGCGCAGGCGGTTAAAATGATGCAGTTAAGCGGACTTTCTTTTGTGGTTGACATAGACATCAAAGGATTTTTCGATAACGTCAGTCATGGGAAACTGCTCAAGCAAATGTGGACAATGGGAATACGGGATAAAACCCTGCTCTCAATCATATCCGCAATGCTGAAAGCAGAAGTAGCCGGAATAGGATTTCCAGAAAAAGGAACACCGCAAGGCGGCGTCATTTCCCCGCTTCTTTCAAATATCGTGCTGAATGAACTGGATTGGTGGATAGCAAGCCAATGGGAAAACATGCCTACAAAACGGCAATATTCCACCGGAATTAGTGCGAACGGTGCTCCGATTCACAGCAGTCGATATGGCTCGCTTAGAAATCTGACCAACCTGAAGGAATGCTACATTGTGCGTTATGCCGATGATTTTCGCATATTTTGCAGAAAGCGTGGCGACGCGGAAAAGGTGTTCCATGCTGTTCAGGATTGGCTCAAGCACCGTCTGGGGCTTGAAATCAATCGGGATAAATCACAAATCGTTAATCTGAAAAAGGGATATTCCGAATTCTTGGGCTTTAAGATGAAGCTGATTCGCAGAGGCGCAAAAGCAAGCGGAGAGCCAAAATACATTGTCAAAAGCCACATCACTGACAAATCAAAGAAAAAGATTGTCCAAAAAGCGCGCGCACTCATACATGATATTGAGTTCCACACAGACGGAAAAGACGGTCAATATACCGCCGTATCCATGTATAACTCATTTGTTATCGGAGTGCATAACTACTACAACATGGCTACCCATGTTCAGAAGGATTTTAGGGAAATTGCCTTTCCCATCTACAAGAGCCTGAAAGCAAGACTCCGTGAACGGCTGAAAACAAAGACATGGCTGGATAGCAGGAAAATTCAATATACCATACCAAAGCACATACAGGAAGCATACGGAAAAAGTGCACAACTCCGGTTTATCGGCACAAATGATACAAAAGTGCTGGTGCCAATCGGTTATGTGTCGCATAAATATCCCCGTATGAAAGCGAGAATCGTTAATAAATACACGCCGGAAGGCAGGGCTGTCATTCACAAAGGACTGGAACGGATAGATAAAAATATCCTGCACTATCTGATGAGAAACCCTGTCCGCCATAAAACGGTGGAGTTCAATGATAATCGCCTTTCCCTGTACTGTGCACAGCATGGAAAATGTGCGGTCAGCAAACAGATTCTGGACAGAGATGAGGTTCACTGTCATCATATAGCACCAAAACACTGTGGCGGTACAGATGAATATGCGAATTTAATCATTGTTTCTGAACGGATGCACCAGCTTATTCATGCAAACAATCCTACAACGGTATTTGAATTACTCTCGCATTTCAGCTTAACAAAACCGCAAATTAAAAAGCTCAATCAGCTTCGGAAGCTTGCAATCGTTGATAACTGCTTTATCATACCAGAAGAAATTCCCGATGGAACGCCGTGTGAGGGGAAACTCTCATGCACGGTGTGAAGCGGGGGAAAATCCGGCGATGACATCAAAGGATTACCTATCGCTATTCGCGCCGGTAAAGCCATAAACAACAGAAAAAGAAACAGGACCGCGGGGCAAAAAGCTTTGCGGTCTTTTTCTTTGCAAAAATCAAACTTGAAAGGGGTAATCCTATGAAGCTTAAACGAATCCTGCCTGTTCTCCTCGTGGTATTGCTGCTGGGCTGTGCGCTTTGCACAACCGCCTATGCCGCGCCTACCGGCGATGTGGCCGGCGCAATTGAGAACACATGGAGCGACGCCTCCAGCCAGATCAAAGCAGTGGTCAACAAGGTGGTTTTTCCGGCCATCGATCTGATTCTGGCGGTGTTTTTCTTCGCCAAGCTCGCGACGGCATATTTTGATTATCGCAAGCATGGCCAGTTCGAATGGGCCGCGCCGGCGATTCTGTTCGCCTGCCTTGTGTTTGCCCTGACCTGTCCGTTATATATCTGGCAAATACTTGGCATGTAGAAAACTACAAGTTTATCCGGGAGCTTGTTGAAAGACAGGCTCCCTATTTTTTATCCGAAGGAGGTGACCGTCCATGTTCATATGGGATTTCGTCGCCGACGCCGTGCTGGGGCAGATCATTGACTGGGTCTATGGCCAGATCATCGGCTTTCTCGGCAACTTTTTCGCCGAGATGGGCAATATGGGCGCCGACCTGTTTGAGATGAGCTGGGTGCAGTCCATCATCCTGTTTTTTGTTTATCTGGCCTGGGCGCTTTACGGCACAGGGCTGGCGGTCTCTGCCTTTGAATGCGGAATCGAGTACCAGTCAGGCCGCGGAAGCATCAAGGATACCGCGCTCAACGCCATCAAGGGCTTTATAGCGGTCAGCCTGTTTTCCACCGTACCGGTGGAGCTGTACAAGCTGGCTGTTTCCCTGCAGAGCAGCCTGACGGCGGGCATTACCGGATACGGCTCCGGCATCGAAACCCTGGCAGGCAATATCATCAGCGAGCTCTCCGCGGCTGGAAGTCTTGAAAACGCGGGAAATGCGGGTGTATTCGGAGGCATGGGAGGCGGCATCAATCCCATCATGATGATCTTCATCCTGATCCTGATGGGCTACGCGGTGATCAAGGTGTTCTTCGCCAACCTCAAGCGCGGCGGTATCCTGCTCATCCAGATCGCCGTAGGAAGCCTGTATATGTTTTCTATTCCCCGTGGGTATATTGATGGCTTTACGTCCTGGTGCAAGCAGATCGTCGGCCTGTGCCTGACGGCCTTTCTGCAGTCCACCATCCTCATAGCCGGCCTCATGGTGGTCAAAGACCACGCCCTGCTGGGGCTGGGGCTGATGCTGTCCGCGGGAGAGATCCCCCGCATCGCGGGAGCCTTCGGACTGGACACCAGCACCAGGGCTAACCTCATGAGCGCCGCCTATACGGCCCAAACAGCCATCAACATAACAAGAACGGTAGTAAGGACGGTGGCGGCAAAATGAAGCTGGTCTACATCTGTTCCCCCTACGCCGGGGACGTCGAAAAGAATATCCGGTTTGCCGGAGCCGCCTGCAGCTATGCTGCGGAGCAGGGCTACGCGCCTGTTGCCGTCCACCTGCTGTACCCGCAGATTTTGAATGACGCCATCCCCTCCCAGCGGGAGGCCGGCATCAGGATGGGGCTGCGGGTACTGGCGTCATGTGAAGAATTGTGGATCTGCGGAGAGCGCGTCAGCCATGGCATGAGCTGTGAAATCGCTGAGGCCAAACGGCTTGGCATTCCCATTCTAAACATATCAACCGAACAAATACAAGGAGGAATCCATATGAAGCAATACGGCATCTGGGCGCGCCGGAGCGCCGCCTCGGTCTGCGGACCCGCGGAGGCATGGCTGAAGCGGGACGGCAAGCCCGTAACCTTTGACACATACGAGGAAGCGGCCGCGGAGGCCGAGAGGCTAAGAAAAAATTGCGCCAGCCTTAACGTATCCTATTATCCCAAGGAAAGAGAAATGGAGCCGGAGGAAGCGCCTGCCCCCGGCATGAAGCTGCAGCTGTGACCTCATCGCTGACCCTCGGCAGCCTGTTTGACGGGATCGGCGGATTCCCGCTGGCAGGCGTCCGGCAGGGCTTTACTCCTGTGTGGGCCAGCGAGATCGAGCCGTTCCCGATTCAAGTCACAAAGCTGCGGTTTCCGGAAATGCTCCATGTTGGCGACATCACGCGGCTGAAAGGCGCCGAACTGACTCCCGTGGACGTGGTCTGCGGGGGCAGTCCGTGCCAGGACCTCAGTGTGGCAAACGGCAGACGCGCCGGACTGCAGGGCGAGCGTTCGGGCCTGTTCATGGAGCAGGTCCGTGTAATCAAGGAGATGAGAGCCTATGACAAAGCAAGCGGAAGGACAGCTGACGCTGTTCGACCTCGGTATATGGTCTGGGAAAACGTGCCCGGAGCTTTCTCCTGCTCAAACGGAGAGGACTTCCGGGCGGTGCTGGAGGAAACCTGCCGAATTGCTGACAGCACCGTATCTGTACCTCGACCTCCGGGAGGGGTATGGCAATCTGCTGGGGCCATATTGGGAGATGAATTCTCCGTTGCTTGGAGAGTATACGACGCTCAATACTGGTCCGTCCCACAAAGGCGCAGGCGCATCTTCCTTGTCGCGGATTTTGGAGGCCGAACCGCACCCCAAATACTATTTGAGCAAGACCGCCTGTTTGGGTATTCTGCGGAGAGCGAAGAAGCGCGGCAAGGAGCTGCCGCCCGTCCTGAAGCAGGCGCTGGAAATCCAGGCGGGCATCCGCTCCGTATAGGAGAAGAAGGTAACCATGGCTGTATATCCTCAGAAAAAAAGAATCAGCTTCCGGAGGGCGATCCTCTTGCCTTTGCCTGCAACCAGCGGGACGAGGTGCGGGAGCTGCATGATGTGTCCGCGGCAATACAGGCCTGGCCCGGCATGAAGCAGCAGACCTTCATCGCCGCCTTTTCCGCCGGTCAGGGTTCAAAGGCCGGAGGCATCGGCTATCAGGAGGAATGCGCGCCGACCCTCAAGGCTTCGGAGAGCGGCACAAACATGGCGCCCTCCGTCCTTTGTCTGAACGACCAGGGCGGCAGCCGCATGGATATAACGGAAAACATGACGGCCACTCTGCGCGCTCAGATGGACGGCCACCCGCCTCTTGTGCTGAGCCGGGAGCCGGAGCTGTTTGAGGACCACGGCATTGACTCCCGCTATACCGGCCCTCATGAGGTGGCTCCCACCATTTCCGCCCGGTACGGCACAGGCGGCAATAATGTGCCGCTTATTTCCCAGACCTCTGTGTTTTCTGAAGATGAATGTGCCGATCTGCCGCATGCGGAAATCTACTGCATTGCCGGAAACATCATCGACCGGCAGGATCACAACGGCGGCAACGGTATCGGTGTACAGCCTGACATAAGCTATACCGTGACGGCCACGGACCGTCATTGCGTTTTTTCTCAGCAGAGAAGTGACGAATACGCACAAAACGAGGTAGTCAGCACACAGAGCGCCAGGCAGTATAAGGACTCGACAGACCTTGTTTGTGAAATGGACGTAGCAGGCCTGGACTGCCGTAACGGCACGGAAAACGGAGATCTGAGCGGAACGCTCCAATCCAAAACGGACGGCGGCTATTCCCTGAATAATGTGCATCCCGTCCGCGTCGGAAAGCTGATCCGGCGCCTGACGCCGCTGGAATGCGAACGGCTCCAAGGGTTTCCCGACCACTGGACGGACATCCCCGGCGCCTCGGACAGCGCGAGGTACAAGGCTCTTGGCAATAGCGTGGCGATCCCCTGTGTGGAGCATGTGCTCCGGGGGATCGCCTATTTTTTGAAAAAATCCAAACAAGAACAGGAGGAAGCAGAATGTACTTCTACCCCGACAACCTGAAATCCAAGGCGGTATTGTGGCTGTGGCAGCTGCGAGACATCGGCGTCATCGGCATCGGTCTTTTGCTCTCTGTGTTTGCGCTGGCGCAGCTTAAGCTTCTGCCGCCCATCGTCGTCACGGCCCTCTATGCTTTTTTGACCATCCGCTTTGAGGATACCAGCATCCTGGACTTTATCAAATACGCCTGCGCCTTCTTTTTTGCAAGGCAGCAGACCTATGAATGGGGGCATTCCAGTCAATGAGCAGAAAAGAAAAAAAGGCGGCCAAACAAAAGCAATTTACCCGACAGCTTATCAATACAAAAGCCGTTTCGGACCATAGCCTGGCGACCTACCGCGGCGATGAGCTGGTGTACTTTATCATCAAGCCCACCAACATCTCCGTCCTGTCCGAGGCCAGCGTCTCGGCGCGGATCTACGCTCTGATGACTGTCCTCAAGGGGATGGCCGAGCTGGAGTTCCTGTGTTTAAACAGCCGGGAAAGCTTCGAGGACAACAAGCGGTTCCTGAAAAACCGCCTGGAGCAGGAGAATAACCCTGCCGTGCGCAGGCTGCTGGAGCATGACCTGACCCACCTCGACCGGATACAGGTGCAGATGGCGACGGCGCGGGAATTCCTTGTTGCCATCCGGCTGCGCGACGAGAAGGAAAGCGAAGTGTTCCCGTATTTGAACCGAATTGAGAAAACCCTGCGGGAGCAGGGCTTCATTGCCAGGCGCGCGGACAAGGAGGATATCAAGCGCATCCTTGCCGTCTATTTTGAGCAGAACGTGACTACTGAAAGGTTTGAAGAATATGACGGCGACAGATGGGTGATTTTAAATGATTGATTGGTTTCCACATCAAAAAGCAACCGGCAAATCCCGCTGTCAAAAGGCTTGCCGGCTGCTTCATCAAATAGAGTTATTCATCAGACATGTCATCCATAATCAACTGAAATATTTGTTTGCTTGTTTCACTGTCGCGATAGGTCAGGCTGTATAAAAGATCGTTGGCGAGGCCCTGCATAAACCCCGCAATCACAGGTACAATAAAAAACCGCTCCTTAAGCGCGAGATTTAACTGTTCCATCAAATTTTCATCTACAATGAGCACGATTTTTTTATATAGCTCGCGCAGCTTTACGTCATCAAGGACGTCCAGCATTGACTCCTGTTCCTGCAGATAACACCGAGCGGTATATTCCATAAACGCGTCGGCCAATAAAACGCTGTGCAGGCTCATAACAGTGGTTCTTTCCTGATAGATGTACTGTTGCTTGTCGAAGGACTGCTTTACAGCCTGATAAAAAGGGTGTTCTTTTAGAGCCTCGCCGCCGTCCATCACGGCAAAGCAGAGATTTTGAAGCTCGGAACCTGCCTCAAAGCCTTTTTCAGCGGCTTCGTAAAGCAAGGTGTTGTTGGCGGCTTCCAGTACGAAGGACAGATAGCTGTCGAGCAGATAGCCCTGCTTGCCGAGCTTGCCACGGATTTCTTTCGCGAGCTTAAAGAGATTTTGAACAGAGCTTTTAGTACGCTCCGGTTCAAAGGCGCCAATCAAATTGTCCCTGTTTTCAAAGATGTTCATACGATCCCGACCTTTCATAATTTGGTCGGAAATTTCCCTGTGTATAAAAACGGATGCAAAGGTGAGGGCGGTGCCGCCCGCTTCCCTTGCACGCGCGAAGCTTATCCTTGTGCAGCCATAAAAAACAAGGTACAATATCCTTGTCATGGTGCCGTTTGACGGTTGTGCAGGGTGCTCGTATCACCTTGCGCAGGGCGGATATGTTGCCTCATATCCGCCTGCCATGACGCTTTTATTTTTTTCGAGAAATCCCCGTTGGTGTATATATCAACTCTGCCAGAGAAAAAAGTCAAGAGATAAACGCCATAATCCAATGGGAATGTTGAAATTACACTTTAGATTTATCATTTTTAATTGGCGCGGCAAATTGACTTTCGGTGCATAAAGTGATATTATGATGGCAAGAATATAAGATAAAATACACGACAATAATATCACTTTAGGGGGGTGAGAATATGGAACAGACCGGATATGGAGAACACATTGCCCAAACCGTCAGAAATATGCCTTATGAAGCGGCAATCCAGACTGAGGACATTGCGGAGCAGTTGGCCGGGAAGTTCGCGCTTCCATACGATCAGGCCAAGGCCTTAACCAATGTCAAGCTGAAACGGATGGCGGACAAGGGCGAAATTGAGCGGCTGCAAAAAGGTGTCTACTGCCATGTGAAGCAAACCGTTTTTGGGAAGGTTACACCTAACATCGACCAGGTGCTGTTGAAAACACTAACGATACAAAACGGCGCAAGAATAGGTTATGAATCCGGGGCGTCCCTGTTCAACAAGCTGGGGCTGACAACCTTGATTCCCCGTGACATAGAAGTCACTACAAACCGTTATGGAGTAAAGCTGCCGGAAGGCTGCCATATTAAAGTGCGAAAGCCGCCTGCGGTCGTGACGGACGAGAATTGGAAATACCTTCAGTTCATCGATATGTTTGACGAGCTGCCGGATGCGCACACGGACGCGGAAAACCCGGAACAGCTGCTGTTGCAGTATGCAAAAAGGCAGCAATTAGACAGTCTTACGCTGATCTTCACAGCGCGCAGATACTACTCGCAGAAAATCGTGCTACCGCTCATTGATTTGCTCATGGAGGTGAAAAATGAAGCTGCATCAAGATAGGGAAGCATTTGGAGATTTGCTTTCCGATGTCAGCCGGAGAACCGGCATTCGAAGCGATATCATAGAGAAGGATTATTACCTTACTCTGCTCCTTTGGGAGCTGGCGGAAAAGCAGGGTACGCTTCCGGCATACTTTAAGGGTGGTACCGCCCTGTATAAGGCAATAGGCCGTATGAAGCGCTTTTCCGAAGATATCGATCTCACGGTTGAGATACATGACTGTTCAAAAAGTCAGGGGAAAAAGCGGCTGGAAGCAGCGGCGAATGGCTACACGACCCTTCCCAGAACATCAGACAAAACAAGGGAAAGCAACCAGAAAGGCAGCATCACCAGTGTATATGAGTATGATCCTGTTACCGCCATCGACGCGGATGACGCGCTTCAACGGTTTGGATATGTGAAAGTTGAGGCGACATCCTTCACCATCAGCGAGCCTGTCGAACCCCTTGAAATTTCGCCTCTGCTCTATTCGGAAGCTATCCAGTCACAGCGTCAAGTCCTGGAAACCAATTATGAGGTCAAGCCGTTTGCCATCAGAACGATTAAGCTGGAACGGATTTTTGCGGACAAAATATTGGCGGCGGAGTTTTATTACCAGCGCCGTATGCTGTTTGATACCGCAAAGCATCTTTACGATCTGGCAACGATGATGGAGCAGGACAGAATACAGGCTTTGCTCTCCGCACCGGAGGACTTGATAAAAATGCTTGCCTATAAGCGCAGAGAAGAAAGAGAAAGAATCGGAAGCGATCTTGCGGAAAAACCGTTTTCCGACTTCCGGCTGTTTCAGGCAGTTGACGCGGACGCGGAGCTTTCTGCCGCCTTTTCAAGGATGCAGGAAATTTATGTGTTTTCACAAAGAGATATCCTTTCACCCGCACAGCTGTCTGTGTGCATGAGCGCACTGAATCAAACCTTGCTTAAGCTGGATGAAAATCTTGAAATGACGCAGACAGCCAGTGAAGGCACGGAACAGAAAATGCTCTGAAGCTGAATATCCCTTAAAACAAATAGTTAAAATCATGCCCCCGTAGAATTGCGAGGGCTATTTTTATTTTACGGAAAAAGGCACAAGAGTAAATCGCATAATTTCAAGCTGTCACTAAAGTGGCGGCTTTTTTTATTTTCAAATAAAACCGGAAAGGATGGAAGTCAATGTCAAGAAGAATCAAGCCACAGAACACGCCGCCAGAGGATGTCAGCGTTAAGGAATTCCTCGATATGATCGCTCCTTCCGTCATCAAATTCAACACCGACCACTTTATATGCGGCAACACGTTCCGGTGCGTGTGGGCTTTGCGTGAATATCCTAACAGTTTGATATAGACGAAGAAATGACAGTAAAATGGATTTCGTTGCAAACAAGGTATCAACTAATTAATGATTTTGTATACGATAATTACTATGACAAATACCCATAAGCCAATGATCGGTATAGCATAACGCCATTTTTTCGGCTTGCCGTCAGACCACATGCCTTTAGCCTGTTCAAGACATTCATCCATAATATTGTCTGGTATGAGTTTGACGACCAATGTAATTAAAAGCGGAAGAATGATCATATCGTCAAGGTAACCAAGAATCGGTACGAAATCTGGTATTACATCAATTGGTGATAAGGCATAGCCAACGGTTATCGCTGCCACAATCTTTGCGGCGAGCGGTGTATCTTTGCGCTTATATGCGAGGAACAGAGCAGATATCTTGCTTTTTAACTCTTTGACTTTAGCTTTG
>ERZ795051.2022-NODE-2022-length-23629-cov-139.465810_pt1 | contig 23629 bp, 8 predicted proteins | sample MGYA00375135_ERZ795051 | MGnify/ENA primary metagenome ERZ795051 (study PRJEB30180, sample SAMN05720222) | activated sludge metagenome | isolation source: Anaerobic digester | place: Japan | collected 2015-05-26 ... | reverse complement strand
TATTACAACAAATAATATATGCTATAATAGCTGTATTGATATTTCATGGATTAGCTTGGTTATTAATAAAACTAACTTTTCCTAAGTTATATAATTATCTAGATAATGAGTTTGAAGATTTATTTACTAATTTATTTAGCTCTGAATGGGAAAAAACAAAAACATCTTTATTTGTGTTTGCTTTATATTTCTTAGCTTTTATTCTAACGCTCAAAACAATTGCTTGATATATCAAGCTAATAAATATGTTGGTGTTAGAGAAAAAACTGGAAATAATGATGGTTATGAAGTAGAGTTATTCTTAGCTTCAACTAATTTAAATGCTGGATATCCTTGGTGTGCAGCGTTTATAACTTATATTCATAAACAATGTAACTTAGATATACCAGAAAGTCCTGCTTGGAGTCCATCATGGTTTCCTAAAAATAAACTAGTAAATAAATATGAAGCTAATTCCGGAGATGTTTTTGGAATATATTTTAATAATAAAAAACGTATAGCACATGTAGGATTATGTGAAAAAATTGATGATGTATATATGATAACTATTGAAGGAAATACTAATAAAGCTGGTAGTCGTGAAGGAGATGGTGTATATAAAAAACGAAGACCACTTAGAACGATATATAAAGTAGCACAATGGTACGAATAATAAAAATAGGTTTGTTGTTTATTTTAGTTGTTATACTTAATTCTTGTTATACTAAGAAACAGTGTAATAGATTTTGCGATAATAAAACGGAAATCATTATAAAAGATTCTATAATTACTAAAATAAAAGATACAATAATATATGTAAAAATCAAACCGGATACATTATTTAATGTTGACACAATAATTATTATAAATAATAAAGTAATAAACACACCAAAATCTATATTACAAAATGAGTTTTCTATTTCTGAAGCTTGGATAAACAATAATAAATTAAAGCATAACCTAGTAAGTAAAGATACCACATTATTATTCAGATTAGATAATGCTTTAAAAGAAACAGAATATTATAAAAATGTTGTAGTTAAAACCTCACAAGAAGAAATCTATGCATTAAGATATAAAATAAAACATAAAAATAAAATAATACTAATATTATCTATATCTTTGTTAATAATGATTGAATTAAAATTTAAGTTTATTTCTAAATTTTTAAAATAATATAATTATGGCTACATTAAGAGAATTAAGTTATAATGTATATCAGTTACTACGTGCAAATGGATTTGATGATGATGATATAGATATACGCACATGTATGTTTTGGATAAATAATGAACGTGCTATGTTTTTAAAACAATATCTTAATAAAGTAAGAGCTAATGGTAATTTAACCGTACCAGAAGAGTTTTATCAAGATTTAGGAATATATGAGTTAGAACTTATAGAAGCAGATCATTTAAAAACATCTTTAAATAGAACTAAAAATCCTATACCAGAGATAATGTTTAATGGGAATAAACCATTAATAAAAATATATAACTTAGATTTAAGAACATCTTTAATCAAAGTATTAGATAATTATAATATAAACGGTGTTGGTGGAGGATTATTTAATAGACATATGTTATATGCATTTTTAGATAATACCAATAAAGTATGTATAACAGGTTATGATAATAATACTTATGCAAATAGAATAAAAAATATAAATATAAAAGCTGTATTAAAAGATCCAATGGACGCATCCAATTTTACTTTAGATTCAAATTATCCAATTGATTTATCTTACGTACCATATCTAGAAGATGCTATAGCTAAAACTTATATAGCACATTTATTAGGTATACGTAATGATCCAGTAAATAACGCAAAAAATGATTTAAACTAATGAAAGCAACATTTAACAATACACAAATAGCCCAGTTTTATAAAAAAGAAAATAAAACAAACTTAAGTACAAAAATTATTAGGGATATTATATATTCCTATTTTGATTTAATTGCTAATGATATAGCTTCAGGTAAACGAGTAACTTTGACATATTTAGGGGATATAGTAGTTAAGAAAAAGAAATTAAATTATGATAGAACAGATAGATTACCAATAGATTTTTATAGAACAAAAAAATTACGTAAAGAAGATGCCGAGTTTAGAAAAAATAAAGGTGTAGTACGTTTATTAAATGAACATAGTGATGGTTATGTAGCACATTGTTATTGGATAAAATTATATAGTCCATTAGAAAATTCTCAGTTTTTTAATTTTACACCATTTTACACATTAAAAAAGAAAATATATAAACAAACTATTGATAATATTTATGTATACGAAGATTATATAAAAGGATTACCATGAATTATTTTAGTATTGGTTATATTAGAGAACAACTTGTATCTTTAGGATTTGATACTGCCGATTTATATGATAATGATCTTATAGAATGGATAGGTTCTGCATTAATGATATTAGAAAATGATTGTGTATATGAAAAAGTAGTAACTAATGGTGAAGATGGTAATCCTTCTCCAATACAAATAATTAATCATAATGGTGATTTTCCAGACGATTTAGTAAAATTAGATCTTGTAGTAAACAAAGCTACTGGATTAGCTTTAGTTGAAGAATTATCTGTTGTACCAGCTATGTATTCCGATAACTTTTTTAAAAATGATCCAAATTTAGTAGATACATTTAGTATATTATATCTTGGTAAGTCTAAAAAAATACAGGTATCTTTTGATAATGGAGAAGTTATATTGACATATAGAAGATTTATACTTGACGAAAATGGAAATGTAATGATTCCAGATGATCAATATATATACAGATATGTTTTATATCATTGTGCTTCGATGTTAGCAACACGTTATTATATACAAGGTAAAGTAGATTATAGAATGTTAGATTATTTAAACTCAAATTATTTATTTTACACTGCTGCTGTAGGTAGTAAATCTAAAAACTTAACTAGAAGTAAAATGGAAGCTTTAAGACTTAAAAGAGGTGTTATAAGAAGTACGTTTAGATATCCAACAAAAAAACACTAATTTATGCAGAACTTAAAACTAATACCAAGACATTTAAATCAAGATTCTCAAAAAGATGGATATAGTCAATCTTTTTATTATGATGCGTTAAATATAAAATTAATTACAGACGAAAAAAATGGATATTGTGTAATATCTCCAGAAAGAAGTTCTAAACTAATATATACAATAGCAGATCATATTAATTTTAATGGTTATATATATATTCCAAAAAAGATATTAGGTATAGTAGAATACGGTGATATAGATAATATGTCTTTTCCACCGTTATTAGTATTTATAGCTGCTGAAAAAAATTATCATGAACTTAATCCTAACGGTAACTATTATGGAGTATTACAAGCTTTACATTTTTATCCAGATGGTGAGTTTGCTACTTCAGATATATTATTTGCAGGAGATTTAAATTTTGAGATAAATCATGATATAAAAGCTTATTCTTTAAAAAAGAAAAATTATAATAAAGTATATTTTTCTGATGGATATAATCCTTTAAGACATGTATCGATAAATTCAGATATATTTTCACTTACAGTAGAAAAAATGGATATAGTATCTAATTCATCTTTGGGAAATATAGCACCGATAGATGTTGTTGGTGGGGGACAATTAAAAGCTGGTAAAATATACTATGCTATACAATATTTTGATGTAGATGGTTCGGAAAGTAATATTAGTCAAATAAGCACTGGAGTTGTTATATATGAATCTTCAACAAATGTATATACTTCAGCATATATAACTGGTTCTCCTTTAAATACTATGTGTAATAAAAGTGTAAGAATACAATTATATAAATTAAATAAAACTTATGATTATTTCAGACTTTATGCAATACATTATAACAATAAAGACCTTCCTCCAGAAATTAGAGTAGTTTCAGAATATTCAATAGATAAAACTTCAGAAGAAGATTATATTGAAGTAATAGATTCTGGTACAGCATTATATACAATAGAACCAGAATTATTTTCTGAGTTAGGTAAATATGCATTTGTATGTAATGATTTCTGTATAAAAGAAGATAGATTAATTGCCGTAGGAATACAAGAAGAACAAAATGATATAAATTATGATGCCAGAGTTTATAGATATAAATATAATTCTGATTCAACTTATATAACAGGTAATCCATTAAACGTACCAGAAAACGCCGATTGTATAAATCCAGATTCTACTATTTATAAATATAAAAAGAATAGTACAAAATTAGGAGGTACTGGTGTAAATATAGAATATGAATTTAAGCTTATTCCATTAGAAGTAGGACAATTTAATAATGACTATACAGAATTTAAAGTAATTAAAAAAAATATAAATATTCAAAATTTAATTGGAAACTATTATTTTAACAATGCCAATAATATAAATATAAATTATTTTGGAGATGGTTCAGATCCAGTATTATCTGAATTATTTGTAGGATATAAACGAGGTGAGATATATAGATTTGGAATAGAATTTTTAGATAGTAGAAACAGAAGATATAAAGTAAAATGGATTGGAGATATAAAATTTCCTGATATGTATGAAAGAAGTGTAGGATATCATACGTATAGTATAGATGGTAATGTTGGTGATGATTATAAAAGCTTTTTTGTAGGTAGTAATAAAAAATTATATTTCTTAAGTTTAGGAATTATATTTAAAGTAAGAAATGTTCCATTAGATAAATATAATAAAGTATATAGTTATAGAATAGTAAGAGCTGAGAGAACTATAAAAGATAAAACACGTATAACGCAAGGATTAATATCCAGCTTAGATGGAGATACAAGTAAAAATATAAGTTTTCCAGCTGGAGTTTTTATTAGTAAATATAGTGAGGATGATGATAAAACAGCGGCTATTAAATATTTAAAAAATTCTTATCATTGTAATTTAATAACTCCAGAAGATAAGATATTGAAATATACTTCTTTTAAAGGACATACAGTAAAACCTATTGCAGGTATAAAGTTTAAACCTAAAGCATGTGGTTCAATAAATAACTATTATAGTGGTGTTGAAAACATGCCAATGAACTATTATAATTTATCAAGTTTGTTATCAGAAGAAATGATACATAATTCAAGTATAATAGATTCTGAAACTGTTATAGCTACAAATGATATAGCGAATATACCAAAAGCAAATATAGGAGACCTTATATATTATAATGTAGTTATGGATCATGATTACGATTATCTTTCAATATTTCCTACTACAACTGTATTAGGTTTAGATGATACATTAGTTACAAATGAACCTTTTATAAACACTTTATATGATACAGTTTTATTAGCAGATATAGAAATACAAAATTCTGCTCAATATGGAGGAAATACTTATTATCAAAGAAAATTTACAATATATAAAACATGTGGTCATTTTAGATCCAGTATTATAAATAATAATTATTCTGATTTAGTATTTGGAGGAGATACATATATATCTTTATATGATATAAACTGGTGTTATCCAACGGCAGCTTATTATAGAAAAGATACACTTGGTGGAACTGAGAATGATTATTCAGAAGTATATACTTATTCTTCTTTTGTTTTATTTCCAATAGAATCTTCTATAAATCTTGCTTTAAGACATGATAAAAGTTACATTAAAACTGGAGGTTATTTATTAAATACTGCAAGAGGTAATAAGTTATTACAGGAATTTGCTGGAAACTATGCGGGTAAAGTAGGATATGGTTCTAGAGATGATAATTCTAAATTAAATTATTCTCAAGATTACGATTTATTTCTTTATAATAATTCTTATTCTTCACAAGAAAATGTAATAATAGGTTTAGAAAAACAATTATCAGAACCCACAATATATCTTGGTAAAAATACTGTAAAAGTATCAGACTATTTAACTTCAAATATATCAGATAATTACATAAGATTTCCAAATAAATTTATGCTTAAAACAAATAATAATTTATTTGCAGTTACAAATTATAAACAATATATTTTATTATTTGAAGCTAACGCTGTTGGATTATTAAAAGTTAATTTTGATGTTATGACCCAAACTACTACTGGGTTAGTATCTTTAAGTAAAGAAAAAGAAAAAATAGAGTTTGAATATTTAAGTTCAAATTTTGGAACTATATATACAGATTCAGTAGTTAATGTAGATAGTAATATATTTTTTGTTGATACATCAAGTAAGTTATTAACCGTGTTATCAGATGGATTTACACAAATTCTTGGACTAACAAACTTATTTAAAAATAATATAACACTTAGTTCAAAAATAAAATGCATTTTAGATGATAAACGTTTATTTGTAATAAATAATAATTCTATTAATAGTTTTATTGTATCATATAATTTTGAAACTAAGGGATTTGTATCAAGACATGATTATATTATACAGGAATTTTGTAGTAGGTTTGATGGAAAATTATATATTACAAATGGTTTAAAATTATTTATACATAATGATGATACCACATTTAATAAATTTACAGATAATAATAATCACGTATCTAGTATTAAATTTCTTATTTCTCCTTTTTATAAACAACCAAAAGAATTTGTTGGATTAGATTTCTCTTTAAACGATAATCAAATATTACCTAAAAAAATTAAGTTAGAAACTTCTTATCAACATACTGAAAGATTGTTAATAGCTTACAATGATCCAAATATATCTAATATACATCCAGCAGATTTAAAACGAGATTATTGTGTTGTAAGAAAACGATTTAATAAACAGAATTTAATATTTCCAAGAATAAAAGGACATCCTGATGATAAAAGAATGCCGAAATTATATGATAATTATTTATTTATAGAAATAATTTTAAATGATTCTGTTATAGAAGATTATATTAGAATAGAAGATTTATCTGTTTATTTTGATACAATTTTTAATACATAATAACTTAATTTGTTATTTATTTTATATGTTAATTTTACATATATTTGTTTAAATGTTATTAAATTTGTAAAATGAAAAAGAAAAAACTAGCTTTAGGTGGATCTTTATCAGGAGGTTTATCTGGTGCATCTACTGGATTACAAATAGGTTCTATGTTTGGACCAGCTGGTTCTATTGTTGGTGCAACTTTAGGATTAATTGGTGGAGGAATATTAGGTAGTAAACAAGAAGATATTGCTAAAAATCAAGCAAAACAAGAATTGTTATTAAGACAGCCTCCCATAGAACCTAAACAAGGTTATCAAAGAGAATTTGCATATGGTGGAGATTTATCTTTGAGAAGAAATATAAACACAAATAAAGGAACTGATCGTATACCAGTAGATGTTAATGGAAATCCCACATTAAAAAATAACATAGCTTTAACTGATGATGGAGAAGTTATATGGAATAAATATGTATTTTCGAAAAAGCTAGGATATGCTGATAAAGCCATGAATATAGCTAGTAAATATAAGATATATCTTGGTGAAAATTTTGATAAGTTTAGTCCTATACATATTAAAGATTTAAATAGGGAATTAGAAAATTTAAGATTAGAACAAGAAATGAATAAACCAAAAACAAAATTATCGAAGTTACCTAAATTACAAAAAGGAGCTAGTCTTAGTGAAATAGAATATCTTACTAGAGATATAAAAAAAGATTTATTACCAGGTGCAATAGGTCAAGGAACATCTTTATTAGCTCAGGGAATAAATTTATTAACTAATAAACCAAAAACAGTTTTACCACAAAATATAACTCCAAGATATTTAGATTACACTGAAAATTTACAAAATATATATAGTGAAGGTAATAAAGCCATAAATACAGTTATAGCTGCTTCAAGAAATAATCCAATAGATATAGGTACAGCTGTATCTAGGATATATAGTGAGATTGGAAAACAAGCTTCTGATTATAGAACTAAGATAGCTGCGGCTAATATGGATTTGTATAACAGAGCTCAAGAATTTAATGCAAGAGCTGCTGCTGAAGTTAATGAATTAAATGCCAGAGAACAAGCTGGTTATGAAATGGCTAAGCAAAATTTATATCAAGGTATAGGTAATTTTACTTCAGGGCTTTCAAAAGATTTAATTAGTTCTAAATGGTCTGCTATAGGTTTATTAAATATGGGAGATAGATATAAATTTGATCCAGAAACTGGTAAAATAATAAATACAGCAAAGACTACGTCGACTACATCAACTACTGAAAATCCTACTAGTTATTTTAATTTTTCAAAAGCTCCTTTACTTGGATATAAACCTCCATTTAATAAATATTTTGGATATAAATATCCATATAACTTATATAAAACTAATATTAATTATGGCATATAGATATTTACAACCTACACCAATAGAATATAAAAGTTCTTTTGTAGCTCCTCCACTTGAATTATTAAATAATATAATACAAAATAGAGAAAGTAATTATAATGCTCTTATGTCTGCCATTACACAACAAGAAATGGAGCTTGGTTCATTACCTATGTTACCAGTTGATATGGAAATAAAAGATAAAATAATTAATGATTATTTTGAAGGAGCTTATAAACAATTAAAAATGGCGGATAATCCTGGGCTAGTTAGTGATATAATATATAAATCTATTGTAGATGCTAGAAAAGATCCATTTTGGACTGCAGCTAGTATGAAATTAGCTGATTATAATACATATAAACAACAATATGATCTCTTAAAAAAACAAGGTGCATTAGTAGAAAATAAACAACAAGGATTTGATAAATGGTTACAAACTTCTTATTATGATCCAAGTACTAAAGCTATTAAGATTACTACACCACCAGAATTTTATGAAAGACCAAATTATAGTGATATTATTTCTTCAATATTTAAAGGAGTAATACAACATAATAGAGGAGGTGCTTGGAAAATATCTTCAGTGGATAATATCCCAGTATTAAAAAATGTACAAACTACAGGTTGGAGACCTGGTGAAGAAAGACTTGTAGAACAACAATTAACTGATGAAGCTTTAAATGATTTTATATCTAAGGTAGAACCAATACTAAGATATGATGATGAAGTTTTACCTCCAGAATTAGTAGAGATGAGAAATGAAAAAGGAGTAGAAAGTGCAGATTTTAAATTAAATCTAAAAAATTGGATAAAAAAAGATTTTGTACCTAATAAAATTATTAATTTATCTACATATGGATATAATGAAAATATTAAAAATATTCCAGCCAGATATAACCAAGAAGGTTCTGAAACCACTAAACCTCGTATTAAAGTAAGTGTTTTTGGAGATGTGTTATCTGGTAATCAAGCTAATGCAGTATTTAACAATGCAATGAAAAAATTCGTTACTACTTCTGCAGTTGGTGAAAAGCTACCAATACCATTTATACAAAAAGAAATTAATAATCTTGGTATAGCTTCTTTTATAAAAGATCCTTACTTAGCAATGGGAGACATTAAAGAAAAAGATCCAATGTTACCATTATTATATTCAACCTTCGATAAAGTTTGGAATAATTTAATGAAAGATAAACCTGTTGAAACCATGAGTCACTTAATATATTTAATAGATAGAACGGAATTTAAAGATTTAACTGCTAAAGCATTAAAAGTAAATGAAATAAATAGTGGTGAATATGCTTCATTAATGTCTAATTTTAGTGATGCATTATTTAATAATCTTTATGATAGTTTTGATCTTATAAGTAGCAAAAGTGAGTCTTTTAAAAAATCATTAAATAAGTTTTTAACTTCAAGTACGTTTAAAAATTACGTAAATACCAAAATACAAAATGATAAAATTGATAATCTTACTAAATTAGAAATAAATGATTATATTGGTGATAATACTAAAAAATATTTTCCGAACATAAATTTAAATTTACCTGGAGTTAATATAAATACTGGAACATCTCCTACATCAACTGAGTATGATGATAATACTATAAAAATGTTTAATAATTTAAAGAATATGAATGCATTATCTGTATCTTCAAACGAACAAGCAAATTTAAGTAAAGGAAATATAATAGCAATTAATGGCTTAAATTTTGATCCTTTTAGTGGTTCTTTATTAGTTAATTTTACATATAACTATAATAATGAAAATTACACTACTGTTGGATCTATTATTCCTGGAAAAAGCTTTAAAGGTACTAAAAATGCTGTAACAGATTTTCTTAATATATTAAGATTTTATGATAGTGGTGAAAGTATTGATTTTATAATAAACGAATTAAACGCTGCAAATGTTTTAACGAATAATAAAGGCATTAATTATAAAGAAGGAATATCGTTAGGTAAATATACTGTTATGCCTTATATAGATGATAGTACAGAAACAGGATATTCATTTAGACTTATAGATAAAGAAACTAATGTTGAAGTACCTATAGGAGAAGGTAAAAAACCTTTTGAAAATAGAGAAACTCTTGTAAATATGGCAGTAGGACTTGAAACTTTAAGAAAAACGTTTGATCTTAGATCACAAGGTTATGAAGTAACTAATGATGATTATAAGAAAATGTTAGAAAATAATTTTAAATTATTTAATAATTTAGATGATGAATATTTAAAAAATATAGTTAAACTACAATCTTATCAAGATGTAGTATTCTTTGGTAATTTATTATATGAAAATGAATAATACTAATCAATTTGGTTTACCAGATGAACCACCAGAAGGTACTGAATTAATAGATAATGAAAAATTTAGTAGAAAAGCTGTAACAGCTAGAATATCTCCAGAAGATATTGAAAATGTATTAAATAAATTAGATTTTTTTGATAAAACTATAACTCCCACAAAAACTTTTAAAAGTGAAGAAGAGAAACAAAATTATATAACAAGTATAACACTGGAAGATATAGCTAAACGTATAAACCCAGATCTTATAGAAGGAAGACGTTATGCTGAACCTGTAACAGAAGAAGAAAGAAAACTAGCAAAAGCTGCTGGAACATCTGCAATAAGTAATATAAATGTTTTAAAGGATTTAGCTTGGGCTAAACAATCAAATGCAAAAGAATATTTATATGCAGCTACAAAAGGTTTTGGTATAACTTTAGCAACAATAGTAGATAATACTGTTGGTACAGCTGCTGGACTTGTAAATTCAATTGGTTCAGATGAACCTTTATCAGATTTTATAAACAATCCAGTAAGTGCAGTAATACAAGATTTTGAAGCAGAGTTAGAAAACGTTTTACCAACGTATTATCCAAGTGATTGGGAACAAAGAAATACTGGACAAAAAGTTTTTACATCTAATTTTTGGGCAGATCATGTTTTAAAAAATCTTGGTTTTGCAATAGGTACATATTTAAGTGGTGCTGGTGCTGGAGTATTAATTTCTAAAGGACTTAAAGCAAGAACTAGACGTATAATAGGACGTAAACTTGGTGAGAGATTTGGAGAAAAATTAGCTAAAGGAGAATTAGATGATTTAGCAAGAATTATAACTACAGATGCTAGTAAAACTAATTTAGCATTATCTGGACTTGAAATAGATAAAATAATAAAAACAGCTTCAACCTTAGAACGTACAAATAGATTAATAACTGGAGTAAGTTCTACATTATTAGGAATACAAGGAGAAGCTCGTGTAGAAGCTTTAAATGCAAGAGATCAGATAATGGATAAATTAAGTAATGCAGTTGATGAAGAAGGTAATAAATTATTTGGAGATGATGAAGTGGTTAAATACGCTAATTCTTTAATGAATTCTATATTTATAACGAACTTAGCTATATTAGTTCCCACAGAATATTTACAATTTGGTTCACATTTTTTAGGAAGTTATAAAATAAGTAATTCAATAAAGCATAGTATAGAAGGTGATATATTAAAAGGATTTGCTTTAAAAAAGACCCCAAAGTTTCTTAAACCTATAAATACAGCTGTAAAATTAGTACAAAAGGGTACATTTGAAGGTAGTCAAGAATATCTTCAATTTATTGCAGAAAATACTGGATATTCAGTAGCTGATGATATTATAGATAATCCTGATGCATTTAAAAATGTATCAAATCTTTATTCTAGTTTTATAGAATCTATACCAGAAGGTATAGACCGAGCTACAAATAGTGAAGGAGCTATTAATTTTTTATCTGGATTTGTATTAGGTACATTAGGTATTCCAACATTTCAAAAAGGAAATTTTATATCTGGTGGTATTTATGAAGTTTTAAAAACAGATAAAGATAATAAAAAGCAAGCTAAAGAAATTGTAGATTATTTAAATAAAAATATAGATATTTTAAGAAGTTATGCTAATCTTAATATTGCTAGTTCAGCATTACAACTAGCTAAAGAAGCTGCATTAAAAGATAATGATGTATTTAAACATGAAAATGCTGAAAGTGAATTAATATTTCAATTGCTAAGTACACTAAATAGTGTTGGAAGATTAGATGATTTCGTATCACAATCAAAAGCATTTACTAATATAGATCTATCTAAACCAGAAGGACAAAATTTAATAAATGAAATAAAAGAATTATCCATTATAAAAGATGAATCAGGTAATGTTACAAGTAATGCTTTTGAATCCTTTAGTGATCAAGAAATAGCTGATATAGTAGTTAAAAGAAATAAAAAATTAATAGAAAAAGCTAAGTATGTAAAAGAATTATCTAATCGTGTAAAAGATTTAATGCCAGGACAAGATATACACACAAAATCAAAGTTCATACATGACAATTATATGTTAAAAGAAATTGATACAAGATTAAAAGATATGAAACTTGAAATAGATACAAAATTAAAAGCTATTAATGCAGATATAAATATTTCCGTTTCAGATAAAGATATAATAGATCGTGAAAAATTTTTAAGACCTATATTAGAAACTATATATTCTAAAGATAAAATAAAATTAGATCCTGAAATATTTAAAAATTTACATAGTATCATTACGGATTTAAAATCCAAATCTATTGATACAGATTTTCAAAATACAGTTTCTACCTTAGAACAAACAGTTACTAATTTAGAAAACAATCTCAAACAATTTTTAAATGATTATGAAAGTATAGATATTAAAGAAGAACCTGGTAATGAATTTAAAAAATCTAAAATAATTACTGAATTTTTAAATAAATCTACAGAAATCATCAAAGAAATAAATTCAGAATTAATGACTATTTCTGATATTTTAAATTCTGACCGTTTAGAAGAGGAAAAATTTATTGCTGAGAAAAAAAAGTTAGATGAAGAGTTACATAAATCTATCTTAAAAACTACAAATAAAGATAATATACATTTATATGCTTTAATGGAACAAGTTAATAAATCTTATGTAGATAAAGTATTTAAATTTATAAAAGAATCAGGAGATTTAAGACTATTACCTGATTTAGAAAAGGTAAGAGATTTAGCAAATGATTATTCTAAATTATCCCGTAGAAGAATATCCATAGCAAGAGATGTAACGACGATACTTAAAGAATTAGACAGTAAAAAAGGATCTACTATAAAAAACATTATAGATAAAGCCTATACACATACAAATAAAGTAATATTTAAATCTAAAATGAATAGATTATCAGCACAACCTTATTTATATAGAAAAGAAGAAGGTACTGATAATAAATATAGATTAGTAGAACTTATAAATTTAACTGAGAATGAAGATGAATCTTATACTATAAATTATAGAAACATAAAAATAGATGAAAAAACAGATTTATCTTTAAAAACTGATATAATAAAACAAGAAAATATTAATGATTGGTTTTCAGAAATAGAATTATTAGATATAAATTTACCAAAAGATAAAGGTCCAAAAGTAGTAGAAAACCCAACAGAACCTGGTACTAAAGTTGAAGAAAAACCTGGTACTAAAGCTGAAGAGAAACCTACTGAAGAAAAACTTACTGAAGAAAAACCTGCTGAAAATATACCTACTACTAAAGCTGAAGAAGAAACTACTACCAAAGCTGAAGAAAAACCTTCTGAAAAAACTATGTCAGAGGAAAATAATGTTTCAAATATATATAAAGATACAATAGATGCTTTTAAATTTGTTAAAGGAGAAAGTCCTAGTACTAGTGGTGTATTTACAGCTGAAAAACCTGATAAAGCTTTTGTAATATTTGAAAATCCAGAAGATCAACATGTACATATTGGCGCTGTTGGTAGATTATTAAAAGTTACTCCAAAAGAAAGAAATCCTTATTATATACTTGGATTAGACGATGGTAGAGCTTTTTATGTTATAAATTCTCAGCAAGAAGATAGAACTAAATGGATGTTAAGTCCTAACAATATATTAAAATTATCTAATTTTGAAGGTACTTGGGAAGATGAAACTAATTATACGATGATACCATTTAATGGTAATATGTATAAAACATCAAATTCCAAAGGTATAATATATATAGATAATTTAGCTTTAGTAGAAAAATTAAAAGAAGCTCAGGCAGAAGAAAATATAGAAGATATACCTGAAGATATAGATTTCATAGATGAAGAAAATATGAGATCTAACATAGATATGTTTAACAAGGAAGTTAAACTAAGTGATCAGGAAGAATTAGAAACACCAAAGGAAATAGAAGGTATTGAAGAAAAACAAGAACAAGAACATACAGAAGAAAATGTTGTAATATTTAATACTACTGAAATACAAGATCTTGATGAAGAAAAAGCAGAAAGTCTAAATATAGCTCCTGCTTCTATAGTTTATTATAATAAAGGCAAACATAAAAAAGTAATAGAAAATTTTGATTTAGATATAAATGAACAAAAAGATAATTTTGATAAATTAATAAAAATATTAGGTAAATTAACTAAGTTAGATGAAAATAGTTTAATCGGTTTAATAGCTAAACATACGCTATATATAAATAATAAAATAGCTTTTGTGTTTAATACTACGGATAAACTTAATATAGATTTTGATAAAATTAAATTATTTAATAAAATAATAAGTTTTAAAGAATACAGTAAATTAAGTGAAGCAGAAAAAACATTTTTAAATGGATTTTCAACAACTATTCCTGGTACAAATTACAAAGCTATTGTATTTTCTTCACCAGCTTTGAAAGAATCTAAAGGATATAGATTAATTAGAAAAGCTACTAAATTAGAAAATATATATGGTGGAAATTACGTTGTAATTGATGTGGATAAAAATGATCCAAAATTAAAAATACGAAAAAATGTTGCAGAATACGAAGGTTATAAATGGAAAATAAAACAACTAAAATATTCATATAATCCTGCAATAAAATTTATGGGATATGAATTAAGGCTTAATAAGATATCTCCTAACGTAATAGTAAAAGCTAAATTAGTTAAAGATGTAGATTATATAGAAAAATATAATGAAGATGGTGTTCCAGAATATTATATGCCTACTCAAGAAATTATACCATTTAATAAAACACAATATAGACATACATTTGTAGTAAATCCAGCAGCCAACTTAAAAATAATAAGTTCAATGGATACTTATTATGTTGCATTATATAAAATGGGTAATTTTAAAACGTTTATAAAAATCCCAAAGAAAGTTTATATTAGAGAAATAAAAACTAATGGAGATTTAAGTAATAAAGCTTTTCAGTTAAATCATAATGATAGATCAAATTATTTAATATTAACTGATTTAGAAGGTAATGGTGTACCATTTAGTAAAGTTTATGATAATATAGAAACAAATTTAGACGAAGAATCTGATTCTGATGATATGAAGATAAGGTCAGACTTAATACATCATGATCCCAAAGAATTACCTTCAGAAGCTGTATATTTTTCACATACTCCAAAAGTAGAAAATAGTTTTTCAAAGACTATAAGTCCTATAATTATCTCAAGAGAAGAATTAGAAGAAGACGAAGATCTAAACTTAGTACAAAAAGATTTTATAACACAAGAAAAATATGATAAGGCTTTAAAAACTTTTAATATACTTAATCTTTTAGATGAAAATGCTGAGAGTTCTGTTTTAGATGCTCAAGTAGAAAATATGTTTACTATAAATAATGTAAGTGCAAATATATTATTAAATCAATTAAAAGCATCTAAATATAAATTAAGAATATTAAAAGCTAAAGATTTTTATCCAAAACCTGTATTAGAATATTTAGATAGAAAACTAAAAGCTTCAGGATCAGAGATTACAATTGATGATGCATTAATTGGAGTATTATATAATCCAGCAAAAAAATCTTATGCATATTTAAAAGAAGATAACACAGTAGGTTTTACACAAAATCTTGAAAATTTCTCAAATGAAGATGCCAATGGAGGGATATTTACACATTTTAGTTTAGCAACTGCCGAACATTATACTACATCAGGAATACTAAGATATAAACTACCAGATCCAAGATATATTAATCCTAGTAAGTTTGAGTCCATGTTTAAAGGAGTATTTGATTTTGTAGCTTCTAAAGAAGATTTAAGTAAATTACTAATGGTTTATAATAATTTATATGAAGATATTTTAAAACTAAGAGCCAAGCTATCACAAGAATTCGAAAATTCTAAGATAGAATTGATGAAAAAATATTCGAATAAAAAAGATAAAGAATTTATAAATGGGTTAGAAAAAAATATAAAAGAAGAAGATCCTGATTTAGAAGCAAATAAAATATATCAAAATATACTAAATAAAACACGTAAAAGATTTTATAGAGAAAAATATAACGATTATTTTTCAAATAGTAGTTTATATAAAGAATATGAAAAATTATTTACAGAAACCATTGGTGAAGTATATAGATCAAGCTATAAAAAAACCTTTATAAATCCTATAAAAAGTAAATTAGATAAATTATCTTTAAGTAGTCCATTAATGATTTCTATTAAAAATAAAAGTATAGGAAAAGCAAATAAATCTATTGATTTAGTAAGATTGAATGAATTTACTGATATAACCTCATCCATAAAAATAGCAAGTAAACATAGTTATATTGTTGAAGGTATGCCCTATATAACATATAATGAAACCGATGTTCCTATTGTAATGGATAGATTAGATTCGAGTGATGCTCAAATAGTAATAAAATTATTAGAGGCTTTATTAAATAATTCCGTTGTATATAGTAATGGAAAATTAGCTTTAAGAAAAGATCTTGTGCTAGAAGATGGTTCATCTGTTGATTTAATACAAGCTATAAAAAATATTGTAGGATTTAGTGTAGCTAACATTAAACGTGATAAAGGAAGTGAATTTGAAAATATGTTAGTAAACTTAGAATCTCGTATAGGATTAATTCAAAGAGTATTAAGTACAAGTAATCTAGATAAAAAAGATGAGTTATCTCTTAATAATGAGTTAAATAATTTATTTGATAGATTAGAATCTTTATATAAAGATCCAAATAATTTATTAAATAAAAATCCTAAATATCATTTCTTTTTAAGATTATTATCTAAAGATGGTATTCCAAAAATACATCTTTTCGGTAAGATATATAATTTTTATATAATTAAAGATAATAATATTATATTAAATCCTGAATTAGTAGAAGCTTTATCAAGAGATCTCGTAGGTAACGATGTAACTCCTGGTTTTTATCATAATGTAAATAAATCTGTTTTAGATAAAAAAACTAAAATAGCTAAACTTGAAAATGATAAATTAACTTTCATAGATGTAAACTATAATGATTATATAAGTAGCAGAGCAAAAATTACAAATTTAAATTATAAAGGTTTTCCTTTATTTCTTAATCAATATATATCGTATGACACAGATATAGAAGAAAAAGAAACATTAGATGAGCTTCCGACAGGTTATGGATTCTTAGAAGCTTTTACTGGAAATAATGAAACATCTATTAATGAAGTAATAAACTTAGCATTACAAGAATTTTATAAAATAGCATTAAATAGTGGTAAATATCCTAATATATCTAAAGCAGAAATATTAACAAGATATTTTATGAATAAACCTTTAGATGATGTAATGTCTAAAGCATTTGATATACTAGATCAAAACTTAAAATCTGGTAATTTAGATAAAAGTGTAAAGTTAATACAAGATTTGTTAAACACAACTTCAACTAAATCAGCCGATAATGAAGTAAATAAAATACGTAATCTATTATATAGTACATTAAATAGTATATTAGAATCTTATAAAAATGAAAAAACTAGTTTAAATGAATATGTAGAAAAATATTCTGAATTTATAAAAGAAAAATATCCATCTTTAACTACTGGATTATCTGAAGAAGATAAAAAACTTATTGAACAAGAAGAAGAAACGAAAGTTTTAGTAAAACATTACAACGATTTTTTAAATTCTTCTTTAGAACATTCATTATGGTTAATATCATTTTTAGATAGAATGGCTAATTCTCCTGAAATTAAACTTGATACAGAAAGTAGTATATTATTAAGTAATATAATGGATAGTTTAGATACCGTAAAATTATCTGTTATTAATTCTATTAATGAAGCTTACTCTCCTGTAACTGGAGGATTTTTGTTAGATTCTTTATTTGAGAATACAGATATTATAAATACATTACCTATATTACTTGAAAAACTTATTCAAGATTATCATGAAGGAGAAGAATTTTCATTAATAAAGAGTTATAATAGTCCCATAAGTAATGATGAGAAAAAAGCTACTATTAAAAAGAGATTTGGTAATTCAGTAAAACTTGTTATAGTAGATTCTTTATTAAATGGTAAAGCTTCAGGCGCTACAATAGGTAATGTAATACAACTAGTAGAAAATGCTTCGAAAGATGTTCTAGATCATGAATCTTTTGAAGTAGCATTTAAATTATTAACTGAAGATGAAAGAAGAGATATATTAAATGAAGCTAAAAATAATCCTATATTAAAAGAAAAATTAAGAGAGTTTAAAGAAAATGGTACATATGATCAGTATAAACAAATATATGGTGAAGATGAAGATAGAATAATAAAAGAAACTTTAGCAGAAGAATTTGTTGATTATGTAAAATCTTCTGGTACAAAAACTTATAAAAATAATCCTTATAAAAATTGGTTTTTTAAACTTATATGGGAGTTTTTTAATTGGATAAAGTCTTTATTAAATAAATCCTATACTATAGATCAACTCTTTTATGATATAGAAAATGGTAATTTCAAAGATAGGGTATTTAGTGATATAGATTCTACTATAAATTACAAGTTAGAACAAAAATATGATATTTATTTTAATCCGAGAATAATAAACAAAATATTTTCATCTTTAGATGTTTTACTTGGTAATTATTTATCAAACAACGATTTCGACATAAATAAAGATTTAGTTGAAAAGATGTTTAAAGATTTTCGTGAAAATAAAATAAAGTTACCTTTAATTATAAAAGATGAGTTTTCAGCTAATTTATATAAAGATTTAGAAGAAAGTGAAGAACTTAGATATGAGATAATATCGCAATATAGAAATAAATTAGTAAGATCGAAACTTTTAGAAGAAGTAGAAACTTTAGATAGTATAGTAGATGATACAGAAGAAGATCAATTATCTAATGATAGTTTATCGTTATATGGAGATGATAGAAATTTAAAATTTAATATTCATAAGCATACATCTGGTAATGTACGTACCTTATTATTAGGTATTCCAAAAGAAGATATTAATGAACTTGGATTAAAAGAAGCTTATCCTGTTACTGAAGTTATACATAAACTATCTAATATTTTAAATGGAATAACTAGTTATGATGAAGCTTTAATTATAATGAAGAAAAATTTAAATGATAATGTTATAAGAAGTGTTTTAGGAAGATTATATTCATTGGATAGTAACAAAATAACTAAAGCTTTAGATTTATTATCTAAACGTACTTCTTTTGTACAAGCCTTTAGTAAAGTACCAGTAAATTATGTATCTTTATTATTATCTAAAGAAGGTAATGCAGTTGTAAATAACAGCTTAATAAATTTAGAAAATCAAATCTTAATAAAACTAAGAAATGATTATATAAGTAGAGAATTAAAAAATAAAAAGCTTATTTTAGATGAAAATAATCACTATGTATATAATAATGAACAATTTAAGGAGAAAGTTAAACCTTATGGATATATTAAAGAAAAAGAAGTTAATGGTGTTATAACAAAAGAATTTAAGATAAACAGAAATGCATCTTCAGATGTATTAAATGTAGTAGCAGAATTTCTTGGTATTGATCCTATATTTGTTTTTGAAACTACGGATGAAGTTAGAGATCGTTTATTATTTATTGCTAAAGATTTGGCTGAAGATAAAAAAGTAATATTTATATTTTCAGATGATGTACCATCAGATCAAAATACTTTGGTAAACGAATATGTTAAGTTTGAAGTTGAAAAAGATAAAGATAGTTTACCAGTTATATTAAGTTTAGAAGGAGATAGATTATCCCCATTACATTATTTTGGATATATACATCATATATTTAACACACTTAAAAATATGAAGCTTAATCCAGATAGAATAATAGAATTAGCAAATTATTATGGTTATGAAGGAACTTCTGAAATAGATGCATTGTATTATTTATATCCTCAGCTTAATCCAAAATTTAATCCATTTAGAAAAAACAGTCTCTTATTAGAAAATAATGATGCTACATTTGATATATATAATGCTATCGGAATAACTTTAATTGGTGAACAAGGTGAACAAACTATATCAAATTATAGAGATTTGAACTTATTAGATAGAGAAGTTTTATGGCTTAATTTATGGGCACAAGGATATTATAAATTACCAAGACCTTCAGATAGTCATCAGGAAAGATTTGTACATTTTGGTGATGAGTTTAGAAATCTTATAACAGACAAAGAAAGTAGAAAAACTCAAACTCTTAAATATATTTCTTCTGAAATAGAATATTATATTAAAGTAAAAAGATCAGGTAATTATATACATGTAACTGATAATCAATTAGAAGGATTATTAATTAATATTATAAAAACATTTAATTCTAATTTGTATGATAAAATAATTGATTTTACGAATACATTATTAAATACTAATGATGATAAATATGTAGAAAAAATAGAAACGTTTATAGAAAGAAGTGAGATATCTGACAGTATAAATCTTACCATAGAAGATTATCTTAATACATCTTTTGAAGCTTATCGTAGTTATATGATTGATACAGTAGGATTAATATCAAGAAAGAATAATGTTATGGATTCTATAATAGGTGTAGAAAATAAGTTAGTAAATAAAATAACTGGTAATGATAGAGATTATATTACATTTTTAAAAAACTATTATATATCTAATTTTTATGCCAAGATAGAAATATTTAAGTTATTACTTAATAATCCAGTAGAATATTTAGATGTAAGAAATGCAGTAAAACGTTTTAACATGACTGCATCTCCTAAAAGAATACAAGATACATCTGAAAGCTTAAGTAAAAAATTAGTAAGTCTTCATTTATTAGATGATGCAGACGATTTATATTTAAATCCAGAAACAAGTGAAGTACAAGATATACCAAATCATCATCCAATAATAAGAACTTTAGTTGTAGATGATATTCGTGTTATACAAAGTAATTGGTTAGAACTTAGTGAAGTATTACTTGATAATGATCCTGAATTTCAAAATTTATTAAATAAATATAATAAAGATTTAGTAAATAATGAAAATATAGATGAGGATATAAATAATTTAATAAAGTATGTATCTGATACTAATGCAGGCAGTTATATTAATATGACTGAAACAGATGGATTTAGTCTGATAAGTTTAGATGGTGTAATAAGAATAATGTTAAGAGATGGTAGTCCTGATTTAGGAAAATATCTAGAATTATATTTTTATGAAATGTCTAACTTAATGAAATGGAGAATAGAAAATGAAGCTGATTCAGATAAAAAAGCAGATTTAATAAAACGCTATGAAAAAACATTTAGAAGTAGTTATAAAGAAAAATTTATTAATCCATTCACTAAAGAACCTTTAACTAAAGCTCCAAATATAGAATTACCTATGTTAAAATTACAGTATGCAGGACCTATAGCAGATAATTTACAACTACATACTGGATATAAAACTGCTTTAGGAATAGCATGGCCTTCTTTTGCAATAGATTTTGAAACAGGAGAAATAAAAAATAAAAATTTACTGAATTCTATTATAACTATGTTGGATAATAAAACCAGCATTATAAGTTTTTATTCAGCTAATAAGAGTATTACAAGTAAATTAAATAAAGATGGTGAAAAAAACATTATTGTACAAGAGGATGGTAATTTTAATTTTGTAAATGCTATAAATAATTATCAAGACACTTATGCAAAGTACTGGGGGGTACAAGTTATAACTACTACAAATCATGGATTTATATCTCCTTTTGGTACACAAATGGCTAAACAAATAATATCTAATATTTATGACACTGGACAGCCTATAAATGAAGAATTAGCTGAGTATGCAAAAAAATATCTTAAACTAATATCTACTAGATTGCAACTTAGTATGGATTTATTAAGAAATAAGCTTGGTATAAAATATAATCATACTTTACAAAGATATGTTTTAGATAATAATTCAAAACAAGATTTAATGAATTTATTATTACAAGAAATAGATAGAAGAGGATTTGAGCTTAATTTTAGAAATAAAGTAATACAATGGTTTAATAATAATGATGATGTAAGTGGTATTATAAATGATACAATGTTTCAAAATTTATTATTTGGGATATTAAAAAATGATGTAACATCAAGAAAAGTATTTGGATTACAAGCTTTTCAACATCCATCAACATTTATAAAGGATAGAAATACTTATGAAGCTCATTTAAAAACTTATATAAAAGAAAATTACAATATTGATGTAGAATTAAAATTTTCAAAATTAGGTACGCCTTATTTAGTATCTAGTGATTTAAACTTTTATAGTAAAGATTCTCCAGTAGCACAAGTTATCTTACCTAATTTTTATAAAAAAGCTTTAGATATTAAATCAGTAAAAGATAAAAGATTATTAAAAATTATAGGTTTTCGTATTCCTACATCAGGATTAAATCTTATAGAAAATTTTGAAGTAGCTGGTTTTCTACCAGATACTTATGGAAATATAATAATAGTTCCAAGTGCTATTGTAGCTAAAGCTGATTCTGACTTTGATATTGACACACTTTATTTATATTTTTATAATATATTTTATAATGTAAATAATGATCCAGTGGTAATAGATAAAAATATAACTTATGAAAATTACTTAGAAGAAATGAGTAAGATATATTTTAATATCACTGATAATTTATTTTCCGTTGAAATAGATAATGAAAGACCATTTAAAGATTGGGAACAAATAAGAACTATATTATCTAATGAAGATTATGACTTAGATGTATCTATATCACAAAAATTTTCGTTATATATTAATGAACTTGTTGAAGATGTTACAGATGTATTCTCAGATTATATAACTTATACAGATGATGAAGGTAATATATGTGCTGAAGAAGGTTTAGTCATAAATACGAATACAGATATAAATGCAAATATAGATCTTGGTTCAGAATGGGAGATAGTTAAAGATTTAAAAAATTATCCTTCACATGCTCAAGGTGGTGTAGATATTAAGTTAGGTAAAGATGGATTTAGTTTTAAAGGAAAAAGTGGAGATATTAAAGCTGCACATGGATTAGTTTTACCCGCTATTAAAGCACAAATTGATAAATTAAAACAAACTAAATTAAACCCTAAAAATTGGGGGGTTGAAGATTATACAAACAAGGGAGATTTTAATACTGCTTATGCTGCTGCAAAAAAAGCTGGGGAAAAAGAGTTTA
>ERZ795051.2020-NODE-2020-length-23641-cov-19.338845_pt1 | contig 23641 bp, 13 predicted proteins | sample MGYA00375135_ERZ795051 | MGnify/ENA primary metagenome ERZ795051 (study PRJEB30180, sample SAMN05720222) | activated sludge metagenome | isolation source: Anaerobic digester | place: Japan | collected 2015-05-26 ... | reverse complement strand
CTGATAAAATGCGGAAAAGAAAAGAGGGCGAAGTTGCCTTCGCCCTCAATTTGGATGCCTCAATTAAAATTAATTACTTCTATTCCAGTTTACCTGATCCTGAGTAAGCTTTCCCTGTGAAACTGCTGCATCCTCCGCAGTCTTGACACGTTTGAATTCACCCGATTGTAATTGGAAAACACCAACATAGGTAACTGTTTTTAGGTCGTTCTGATAAACCTTTAAATAAATCCAGTAATATACTGGGAATCCAGAAATTTCAGAAACTGCATCAGGGAATTTTAAAGAGAGTAGTTTTGCTGCACCCTCCTCAAGTCGCTGCCAAGTTAGTGCAATCTTTTCACTTTCTGTACCAGTATCAAATCCTGGGATATTATATTGTGTACGTTTAGATAAACGTAAATCCCAGTTTGAATAGTAAGCGCTGGCTCCGTAGTAAAATTCATCATTGCCATAACTACTACCATAACTACGATCTAAATTTTGATAAACCCAGTTAACTAGGAGTTGATAATCGGCCGATACGGGTGTAAAATAAACAGTTGGATCATAAAACCATTTTGTGCCATCGTTTAGGAACTGATCATTTCTGGTTTCACGATATGAATTTTTTGTCCAATTACCATTGGAGTACTTATATTCATAAGCAAGAGCTTTGGTTTGGTTACTTTCCGAACGGAACGATACTACCTTGGCATCACCTTCAAGAGCAAACGGATACTTCAACTTGAGGAAAGGGATAACGTAAGCATCGGACTCGCTCGATGTTATATAGGTTTTACCCATAAGTGCGTAATCGTCAGCCTGGATGGCAATGTATTTATTTTCAGCAGTGGCCCAACTTGTGCCGTTGAACTTATAAACTTTCCAATACTTCTTAATATTTGTTTCACTCAATACAAAGGAAGATTTGATCTCAGAAACCTTAACATTATCAATTTGGTAAGTAGTAGTAACTTTGGGGTTAGCAGTAGTACGGCTATCGCCCTTGTATAAAAAGGCAATGTAAACTTTTTTCCCTTTAAAAGCACTAATATCTGCCTGGCCAGCATTTGCAAATGTTCCGTAACCACTCGTTGGCGTTTCAGGTAATGTAAAATTTGAGGTTAAATCAACCCATGTTGCAGTACCAATTTGATTGAGGTCTCCAGTGTAATTAGAAGAAATTAAAATACTTAGGCATGTTGCATTCCAGTGACCTACATTTACATCAAAGGTAAGAATAGGGCTATTAGCATCGGTTAAATCTATTTCTTTGGTAATCAAAAATACATCATTTTTCTCACCGGTATTATATGAGGTAATTTGGGCATACTGGTTATTATTATATTTTCTACAGTAGTATATTCCCTTTACGCTACCAGTAACAGTATCCTTTTGTGTCCATCCATTTTCACCTATTGGTGTGTAAGGTGATGATGTACTACAAGTATGAGTCTCGAAATTTTCTTCAAAATACTTAAATTCAGCATTATCAATAGTAGGTTCAACTTCGGAGTAATTATACTCAACAAGTCTGTATGCATTGGTCGAGGCTCCCTCAAATTTTTTTAGTAAAACTTGAGGCATTCTTCCAATTGTAGATGGGGTGAAAGATTTAACAAATAAGGTGGAACTTTTCCAAACAGAATCCTTATACTCCTGTTCGCTAATAATATTGTTTGAATACAAATCAAGTATGTTTACAGGAGTATTGTATTGAACATCATATTGAATGTTTGCTGAAGACCCCTTGCTTAGAGCAGGGAAATTTTTTGTCAATATGTCAGGTATATAATCCTTACCTGCAAAACGCTCATTAAATGCCAGTTGCGATTTAATTGCTTTAGCTAAAGTGCTATCGTCATGGGTTAGTGCATCCTTTAATGCTAAGTTACTAGCACTGGTATAATCTGTACTAATAAGTGTGTAGTTAATTACTTCTTTGTATGGTTGCTTAGCATCGTCTAGTTTCTGATAGGTATCCTCCATAGGATCACAAGCCCACAGCAACGAGACACCAAGTAAAATTGCTAATATCTTTTTCATTATAAATCCTCCCAATTTTTAAAAGTTAATTCTTAAACCAGTTGACCAGGTTCTTCCAAAACCAAAGAATACATATGAAGTAAATTCATCGTGATTGGTGCCATCTGTAGCATCGGCAATGTACTCAGTATTAAGTAAATTATTTACATTGCCATAAAGAGTAGCATTCAGATTTCCAATTTTGAAACGATAGTTAGCATCAAGATCTATGGTGTAATAATTTGGCATGCGCCAAGCATCTTGCTTTGAATCGGGAGTTGTTCTTGTAGTAGGGTCAAAATCGGCGTAGTTCTTAGCATACCAATTTACATCAGCTCCAATCTTTAACTTTGGAAGAATTTCATAGTTACATGAAACAGCGGCAGAAACCTGAGCAGAGTTTCCTACATGTACGTTTTTAATGTAAGCATTATAAGTGCCAATAAGTTCTTGGTTTTCATTATAAAGCTTAAAATTAACATCATCGGACCAACGGTAATCACCCCAAGAGAACATACCCCTAATATCAAGTTTGGAAATTGGTTTAACAATGCCCTCAATTTCAACACCTTGATGCAATGCATTAATACCTAGGATGTTTGCTGTTTGCCCGCTAAGACTTTTTACTAACCCTTTATCGAGCCACTGGGTATGGAATAGATTTACTTTTACATTGAAAATTCTTGAAGCATAGTTATACCCCAACTCGGCAGTAATAATACGTTCATACTTTACACCATCGTTAAATGTATTGGTATTATTCAAGAAGGAATTGCTAAAAATAGGTGCTCTCTTGATATAACCACCGTTTACAAATACATTGTGCTCCCCATATACCTTGTAATTGAAACCAGCTTTAACATTCCAAGGCAAGAAGTCATGCCATGCCGATGCGCGATTACCAGGTTCATACTGGAAATAATCTACTCGCCTATAGTTGTTACTTGCAATGGCCATCGATAGGAAACCAGAGTAGTTATCTTTGATATACTCACCTTGAGCAAATAGCCCTAACCAAAGTACCTGTCCTAGGTAATGGTAGTTTACATAATCTCCTTTGTAAAGCGGTTGACTTGCAGGACGATTAATATTCTTATTATCCAGGAAATATTTGCCCCCAAGCAAATCATCAATCTTATAGGCATGTACACCATTATAAAAACGTCCATCGAAACCAGCAGTTAACTTAAGGCTTTCAATGTTAGTAGTAAAGGTTGATAAAGCTCCATACCACTGATGGTCATTTACAGCGTTAGCTATAATACATGTTGAACCATTCATTGCTGCAGCATTTTGCTGTATTACCCAATCATAGTCATAATATCCTTCTTGGGTTAGAGCGGTTACATCATATGGCAATCCACTGGGGAACTGACGACTTAGCCATGTTGAATTTTGCCCATAAACCCTACGACCACCACCAGTAGCTAACGATGCATAAATTTGTGTTGTAAGCATTGAGTTATCGTTTAGCTTCCAGTAGTGATTTAAGGACATTTGAGGTTTATGGTAAAAATTGTAAGCATATCCTGTAGTATAGATTTGCCCGTTGCGATATCCAAAGTCAGAATTCCACTTAATTCCATTTGGATTGTCACGGAACTCTTGGATAGTATGCTTATTATTTCGTTGGTTGTGCCACTGAGGGGCTCCAAATGCATTAAAGGTTATTGTATGTTTCTCATTAATTTTTTTCGAAATGTTTGCAAAATATGAGTAACCCTCAAAATTAGTAGCTTGTACATATCCATTTCCAGTAGTATAACCACCCGATACGGTAACAGCCCAACCATTTTCCATTAAACCAGTTGAAACGGTGAAATTCTGTTTTCTGAAGCCATCGTTACCAAAGCCATAGTAATATGAGCCTCCTTTTTGAGCATCAGTTGACTTTGTAATAATATTAATGGTACCCCCAACTGATGACAAAGCCAATTTGGAAGCACCTAAACCACGTTGAACCTGCTGATTTGCGGTTACATCGGATAGTCCTGCCCAGTTGCTCCAGTAAACCTTACCATTTTCCATGTCATTTACTGGAATCCCATTTATTAAAACTCCGATGTTATTTGAGTCAAATCCACGAAGGTAAATTCTTGAATCTCCAAAACCACCTCCTGTTCTTGTAGCATATACTGATGGTGTTATTTTGAGTATCTCAGGAAATTCCTTGTTTCCTAACTTTTCAACAATTACTTTTGGTTCAATTGTTGAAACAGCAACGGGGGTTGTCCTATCCCGAACAAACGATGCTGTAACAAGAACTTCCTCAATATCAACCAAACTAGGGCTTAACTTAATGGTTCCAAGGTCAACGTCGCCAGTTACCTCAACATTTTTTTCAAAGTCTAGGTAGCCCACATAAGAAAACTTAATCACATGCTTTCCAATTGGAACTTTAAAGTTAAATGAGCCGTCAACGCTTGTTGAAGTTCCAATAGTTGTGCCCTCAACTACCACAGCAGCACCAATTAAAGGGTTTCCATTGTTTGAGTCAACAATTATCCCTTTTATTACTCCCTGCCCTAAAGTCAACATTGGAGCAAGGAATAAAAGCATTAACAATGTACACCAAATCGTTCTTTTCATAGGTTTTTGATTTTAGAGTTAATTAAGGCTAATATTCATTTATGCAAAGTTAATTTCATATAATACCGAAAAATCACAAAGAAACATTAACAAATTGTTAAACCCCCGCAAACGTTTGAAACAAATTGTTTCATGGAGCAGTAATAACCTCAAGAATTTTTTGAGTGGCCCCAACGCCTGAATTTACCATTTGTTTTGCTTCACTTGCCGATAGCTGGTAGAAATTTTTGTCGAAGAGCAGTAAGTTTAGTAAATCCACTAGCTCATCGTAAGTTTTGATAGAAAATCCTGCTTTACATGCAATCAAATCTTTTGCCTCTTGGAATTTTTGAAAGTTGGGCCCGAATATTACGGGAATACCGTAAACAGCAGCCTCAAGGGTATTGTGGATACCCACTCCAAACCCTCCTCCTATGTAGGCAACATGACCATACCTATAAATTGACGATAGCAAGCCGATTGTATCAACAATGAGTATCTTTGCTTGCTTAACCTCTTCGGGGTTGGATTTGGTAAATCGAACAGCTGGAACTGACGACTTACCCATTATATCCTTTATATGCGCCTCCGTTACCTCATGTGGAACAACAACTAACTTCAAATCGGGGAACTTTGTTACTAAAGGTAAAATAATATCCTCATCTTTGGGCCATGTGCTGCCGGCTACAAGCACTTTATGGTTTGATGCAAAGTTTTCAACAATAGGGATACTCTTTGCATCAGAGGCTATTCTGGAAACCCTATCGAATCGGGTATCGCCAGTAACCATAACATTGGTATACCCTATGCTGGCTAGCAGATCCTTTGATTGTTGGTTTTGTACAAAAAAGTATGTGAATGCTTTGAGAAACTTGCGATACCATGCGCCATAGGGTTTAAAGAACACCTGGTCGGGTCGGAAAATCCCTGACACAAGGTAGGTTGGGATAATCTTTTTCCTAAGCTCATTGAGGTAGTGATACCAAAACTCATACTTAATGAAAATGGCCATTGCCGGATTTACCATTTTTATGAACCTGCTTGCATTGGAGTAGGTATCGAGTGGTAAGTAGAAGATATAATCGGCTCCGGAATAGTTTTTCCGAACCTCGTACCCCGATGGGGAAAAGAAAGTAAGCAATATTTTAGCATTAGGTTTCTTCTGCTCTATGGCCTCAATAACAGGTCTTCCCTGCTCAAACTCGCCTAACGACGAACAGTGTACCCAAATAATTTCGGAATTAGGCTCTATTTGACTTTTAAGTTTTTCCCATATCCCAACTCTGCCCCTATAAAAATGCCTTGCCTTGGTGTTGAATGCCGATGCGACAAAGACCAGCAATTGATAAAATCGAATTGACAGGTTGTAAAGAAATACCATATAAGATTGGTTCTATAAGTTCAGTCAAATATAGCTAAAGGTTAAACCCGTACCAAAAAAAATGCCGGCAAAAGCCGGCATGATATTCCTAAAGTTCTACACCCTCATCGGGATTGGAACCAGTATATTCCCTCACAATTCCCCGTTTTGAGTCCTTAATAAAGGATGTTACTATTTCGCGCTCAGGAGTGGCTTCCATATTCTCCTCAATGTAAGCTAATGCCTGGCTTACGTTCATACCTTTATTATAGATATTTCGGTATAGTTCCTGTATTGTTCCAATTTGCTGAGCGGTAAACCCTCTACGGCGAAGACCTACCAGATTAATACCAGCAAAAGTTAAAGGTTCACGTGCTGCAATAATAAAAGGAGGAATGTCCTTATTAACCTTTGATCCACCCTGAACCATAACATGGGCGCCAATACGCTCAAACTGATGCACTAGCACGTGTGCGCTTAAAATGGCATGGTCGTCAATTTCAACCTCACCGGCAATCTGGGTGCCATTGCCAATTATGATATTATTCTTTAGGATACAATCATGTGCAATATGGGAGTATGCCATTAGGAGACAGTTACTACCCACCACTGTTTTCCCCCTTGATGCTGTACCCCGGTTTACAGTTGCGCATTCACGGATGGTGGTGTTATCGCCAATTTCGGCAGTGGTAATCTCACCTTTGAATTTTAAATCCTGTGGTATTGCAGAGATTACTGCTCCCGGAAATATTCGGCAGTTCTTGCCAATGCGTGCACCATCCATGATGGTAACATTTGGTCCAATCCATGTACCATCGCTAATTACAACGTCGCCTGCAATGTATGTGAATGGTCCAATGGTTACATCCTTGCCAATTTTGGCATCGGGATGAATAAATGCGTTGCTATGCTGTGTCATTATTCTTTAACTTTAGTTATTTGAGCCATAAGAATTCCTTCCATAACCAATTGATCGCCCACAAAAGCCTGTCCGGTCATGTTGGCAATTCCCCTGCGAATGGGTTCGTTGAGGAAGCATTTAAAAAGAATTGTATCGCCCGGAACAACTTTTCGTTTGAAACGAACCTGGTCAATCTTTAAGAAGTAAGTTAAATAGTTCTCAGGATCGGGAACAGTATTAAGAACAAGAATGCCACCAGTTTGTGCCATTGCTTCAACCTGAAGTACACCTGGCATTACCGGTTCATCGGGGAAATGTCCCACAAAAAAGGCCTCGTTCATGGTAACATTCTTCATGCCCACCACGGTGGTACCATCCATATAAAGAATCTTGTCAATTAATAGGAATGGAGGACGATGCGGAAGAATTTTCATGATCTGATTCACATCCATCAAGGGAGTCTTGTTGGGATCGTAATCGGGGGCAACAGGTTTTAGGCGCTCCTGCTTGTAGTGCTTCCGAAGAATCTTAGCAAATTCGGTGTTTGCTTTATGACCTGGACGCATGGCAATAATTTTTCCCTTAATGCGAGCACCAACAAGGGCAAAGTCGCCAACCATATCGAGCAGCTTATGGCGTGCCGGTTCATTATCGAAATGTAGGTCAAGGTTATTAAGGATACCTTCGGGTTTAACGGCAATGTGTGGCTTGTTAAATAGATCGGCAATCCGGTCAAGCTCCTCCTGTGGAACCTTGTGCTCCATAACAACAATGGCATTCTCCAGGTCACCCCCTTTAATAAGATTGTGTTTTAGCAACACCTCTAACTCATGGAAGAATACAAAGGTACGGCAGGGTGATATTTGTTCCGGGAACTCATCAATTGAGTTCATCTTGGCATACTGGTGTCCAAGCACTCTTGAGTTGTAATCGACCATCACATCGATGCTCAGCTTATCGTCGGGGTAAATGATAATTTCGATGTTGTTTTTTTCATCGGTGTAAACCATTTTCTCCTTAATGCAAAGGTAGTTCCGCTCAGCACCCTGTTCAACTGTTCCTACCTTGGCAATAGCCTCCACAAAATACTTGGAGCTACCATCCATTATCGGCATTTCAGGTCCGTTAACCTGCACCAATGCGTTATCAATCCCCATGCTGTAAAGGGCAGCCATCATGTGTTCAATGGTGCTAACCTTGGCATTTTTAACCGCAATGGTGGTTCCCCTTGAGGTGTCAATAACATTATCGGCAACCGCTTCAATTTTAGGCTGACCATCCATATCGGTTCGCTGGAATATGATACCGGTGTTAACCTCGGCCGGTAGTATTGATACTTCTACCTCGGCGCCAGTATGTAACCCCTTACCTGTCAAGGTAACCGCCTGTGCTATAGTTCTTTGTTTATCGGCCATTTTGATTAAAATTTCAGTTAAACGACAAAAAGGCGCATTTGAGCGCCTTTGCATACTGCTATTTATTAAGTTTTGATCGCAACTCTTCCACTACCTGCTCCAGCTCATGAATTTTATTCATCAGCTCAGGCAAATTCTTATACACAGCCATTGATCGGCGTTGTTTGCCAATTTCATTGGCTGGGCTTCCTAAAACTATTACCCCGGGTTTTCGGATATCGCCCGAGATTCCAGCCTGTGCGCCAGCTTTAACCCCATCGGCAATTTTAACATGGGGGCTCACTCCAACCTGTCCGCCAAACATACAATTTTTGCCAATCTTGGTTGATCCTGCAACACCAGTTTGGGCAGCCATAACCGTATTTTCGCCAACCTCAACATTGTGTGCAATGTGAACATGATCGTCAATCTTAACCCCTTTTCGAAGTATTGTCGACCCCATGGTTGCCCTATCAACCGTGGCATTAGCGCCTATCTCCACGTAATCTTCAATTATCACATTCCCAATCTGTGGAATTTTCTTGTAGTTGGTTTCCTCGCTCGATGCAAATCCGAAACCATCGGCACCAATAATAGCACCACTGTGGATGATACAGTTGCTACCAATAACACACTCCTCGTAGATCACCACACCCGGGTATAGAATAGTATTATCGCCAACTTTTACTTTTGGGCCAATGTAAACCTGAGGGTATACCTTCACATTGTTACCCAAAACAGCCCCTTCCGAAATATAGCTGAAAGCTCCTATGTAGGGGTCTTCCCCAATTTGGGCCGACTTGTGAATGAATGATGGTTCCTCTATTCCGCTCTTGGGTTGCTTTGACTGAGCATACAAGTTCAGAAGCGAAGCAAAAGCCTCGTAGGCATTGTTTACCCTGACAAGCGTTGCCTCAACCGGTTGATCAGGGACAAAATCGTTATTTACCAGAACTATTGATGCCTTAGTAGTGTATATGTAAGGAATATATTTTGGGTTGGCCAGGAATGCAAGCGACCCAGGAAATCCCTCCTCAATTTTTGCCACTGTATGCACCTTCACGTTGGGATCGCCATCAACAGAGCCTCCCAAAAAGTCAGCTATAAGCTTTGCCGTAAATTCCATATTAAGTAATTGTAAACAATTTGCAAAACTAATTAATTTAATCTAAATGCCCCTAAGCTGTTTAGGATAACAAAGAAAAAATTTTTTGGTTTCGTCGGAAAGAGCTTTAGCGTTGAGCATGTCCGAGGCTATGGCAATATCAACTAGTTTTCCGTTGTTGTAAAGTATTTGAATTGCTTCCTCGCCAGGTTTATAGGCGTTAATGCTAATGGTGTCAGTAAAAACGAAGTAATCAGAGAAATCAGCCAGATCAATATACTGCTTTCTAAATTCTGCCATCAACCGGCTTAGTCTTTGGCTATCAAAGCCTGTGCTATTCAACTCAACACTAGGCAAACGGCGATTAACAATCATGTTGGCAAGCTGTGAAAGGGTCTTATCGCCATGGTGTATCCACTGCTTTGCAGCAACCATAACATCATTGTCATCAATGTAGGCAAAGTGCTGAAGTGGAAGCGGAGCCTCCGGCATTTGGGGGTTTGGGAAAAAATCGGCTTTGGTTAGCTTGCTATTGAGCAAGAATAGTAAAGGCTCGTTACAGTAAATATCGTGACCCTGAAGCACTAGTTCTTTAGCCCTTTCCAGCAACTTGATTAGCACCTGCTCAGCAGCAACAACCGTTTTATGAAGGTATACCTGCCAGTACATAAGCCTACGGGCAATCAGGAATTTTTCAATTGAATATATACCCTTTGCTTCCACCACCAAGGTGTCGTCAACCACATTTAACATCTTAATGATACGTTCCGTACCAATTATCCCCTCGGATACACCAGTGTAAAAGCTATCGCGCTTAAGGTAATCCATACGATCCATATCCAGCTGTCCTGAAATAAGCTGGTGAAGGAAGTGGCGTGGGTACTTATCTTCGAATATTTCAATGGCAAGTGAAAGTTTGCCATCAAACTCCTTGTTGAGCTGGTACAAAAAGCATCGGCTTAAGTGTTCATGGCTGATATCGTTAGCAATTACATGCTCAAGGGCATGTGAGAATGGCCCGTGACCAACGTCGTGGAGCAGAATTGCTACGGCAGCAGCTTCGGCCTCGTTATCGGAAATGTCGAGCCCCTTGCTTCGGAGTGTTTCAATAGCAAGGTCGAGTAGGTGCATTGCACCAATGCAGTGCTGAAATCGGGAATGAACGGCTCCGGGATATACCAGGTAACTCAGTCCGAGCTGCTTGATGTTTCGCAAACGCTGGAAGTAGGGATGTTCAATAAGGTCAAAAATTAATGGGTGGCTTATGCTGATAAAGCCATGAACCGGATCGTTTACAATTTTTTTCTTATTAGTCCCATTCATAAAAAACTATCACCCCGGAGGGGTGATATATTGCTATACCAACTCAAAAAGGATTAGCCTTTAATTTCAACCAAATTAAAATCCACCTTGTTTATTAAAGCTTTATAGTCATTCCCAGCAAAGTAAATATCCTCATCATCCTCCTCAAAATACCAGTTAATGGTAACCTTTTTCCCAGTGTCAACTGCAAGCTTCTCAAACTTTTTCATGATATCAAAAATACGTTTTGAGGAGCTGGTGTTAAAGTACTCAAACTTCAGGTGTACAATTGTTTCGGGTTGAGGATTTGTTGCATATTCATCAATCCATCGCAGAATGGGTTGGTAAAAGTCGATTACATTTTCAGGAATCGATCGTCCCTCCATGCGAATAACACCAGTATCGGGATCGAAGTTCACGTATGGTGTTGTTGCCGTTTCTCTCAACTCGTACTTTTGCATAACCAAAAGTTTTATCACTAAAAAAACAAATATGCAAAAAAATTAGATACTATGAAAATTCCTGTAAAATTTGGTACTCATCGCCATGGCCATTTCTAACTATTGCATCCCAGTACCTATACGAAATTATGGCCTCAGTGCCCGTTTTCTTACTCCGGATTTTGACCTTTTTGAAGCGTTCCTTTTCCACATCAACCCCAATAAACTCAAAAGGCAGTTCAAATATTGACGCAAAATCGTGACCTAACTGAAGAATGGCATCGTCCTCAATTTCGTGCCGCCATTTTACTGATACCTGTGTTTTGACGCCATGAATCTCTTCGAGTTTACGAAAAATCTCACTTATGTACTTATTTGAGCTACTGTTAGAATACTCTAAAAAGATAATCACTTGGGTATTTGGCGAAGGTTTTTGGCAATAACCTTCAACCCACTCCAAAAGGGGTTGCCAAAAGGTAAAAGGATCTTCGGTAATTGAACGACCTTCTATTTCGAGAATTCCCTCATCGGAAAAATTTACGTACGGACAATCCTGTGTTTTTTCAATAAGTATTCCCATTCCTATGGTATTTTACCATGCCAATTAAGGACTATTGTCAAAAGTATTAAAAAAAAAGATCTAAAACAAATGCATTTTTATGAACATCAACTTTTCTCAGGTTAAATACCCCTAGCAAAATTAATAATAGCCCTAAAGGAAAATAACCTTAGTCCAAAAACTACAAGTAAACTTGATGCAAGAGTTGCTATGAATCCCGTTAAGTTATTACCAACGGAGTATTGAATCATCAAACCAAAAGCCGAGTAAATTAAAATGTATAGTGATATTTTTAGCACCGATGTTTTGCTAATTGCACTCCCTTGACTACGAATAAAGAAAAAAGCCTGCAGTAAAGATGCTATTGCATTAGCAACAAGGTTAGCCATGGCTGCACCAATCACCCCAAAACGCGGTATAAGGATTAGCATGGAAAAAAGGGTTACAATTACAGCACCAAGCGATATTCTACAAAGCAACCAAATTTTCCCCTTGGCTGTTAGAGCAGTTCCGAAAAGATATGATAATGCCACAAAAACAAAAGAGCCCATTAGTAAAACCAATGCTTTAGATGAAACATCGATATGCTCATGGTATAAAACGCTCATTACCGGGCGGTTATAAATCATAGTTGGAACTGCAATGGCAACCACAGGAATTAGAATCAGGTTAAACGAAAAGTTAAATAATTCCGTAATATCTTCCTGGTTACTCATCATGCGCGAGAAAATTGGAAGCATAAGCGCAGCAAACAGGTATGAGTACATGTTAAATGCATCAAATAACCTAAATGCCTGAGCATAAATGCCTGCCGAAACTGCTCCCTCAGGGCATAAACGTTCCACCATAACTGTATCGAGCCTACTGTAGAGTGTCATAAGAAGAACCAGCGCGGCAAATGGCAAGCCCTTTTTAATCAGCGTTACTATAGTAATCCTGTCAAACTCCCTGTAAATTGCAATGCTATATTTCCCTTGAAGCAACCAAATTGCAATAAATATTGCAACTACATAAGCTAGGGTTTGTGATAGTGCAAATACCTCAACTGTTAATTGTATATTAAGGTTTCCCCATAAAAGTAACGATACCAAAACTATAACAATTGCTTTATCCATAACACTTAACACGCTATCGGCCTTAAAAAGATGTAAGCCATTAAGGTTTGATCGGATAAAAAGTAATAGCGATGCTAAAAATTGGTTAAGTGTAAGCACGGCTAAAAGGACTATATGCCTTTTCCCAAAACCCAATGAAACCCCAATACCCAATGTAACCATAAAATACACCAATGCCAACACCAACTTTATTACCAACACATTTGCAAACTGTTGCGATATCAGCTGTGGGTTATAGCTGATTTCGCGGTTATTGAAATTGGTTATACCAAGATCGAGTAAAAAATTGAAAAGAAGTGAGAAATTAAAGAGGGCAAAGTAAAAACCATACTCCTGAGCACCAAGTACAATTTGCACATTGCGGTCAATGGCAAATATCCAAAGCGGCTTCACTACCACATTTAAAAGCAAAAGGAAAATTAAATTGGTGGCAAATAATTTTCTCATTTATAGCAAGTATAGTAGCGCAAGATATTTTAAATGTAGCAAAATGCGATATGCAAAGCTCAAAAACATCTGTTTTTGTTAAAAAAAATTAATTGTGTTTTGTTGTTTACGTGAACTTTACTATATTTGCACTCGCAAACTGAATTGCGGGGTGGAGCAGTTGGTAGCTCGTTGGGCTCATAACCCAAAGGTCGCAGGTTCGAGTCCTGCCCCCGCTACAAAGAAGTAAACCCCGCCAATGGCGGGGTTTTATGTTTTAATTCCCTACTTAACCGATAATTCCAATTTTTACCGCATAAACTCCTGTTAATTTATTCACTCGCAGGTTCGAGTTCCCGCTTGGCGGGACTGGCTCTGCCCCCGCTACAAAGAAGTAAGCCCCGCCAATGGCGGGGTTTTATGTTTTAATTCCCTACTTAACCGATAATTCCAATTTTTACCGCATAAACTCCTGTTAATTTATTCACTCGCAGGTTCGAGTTCCCGCTTGGCGGGACTGGCTCTGCCCCCGCTACAAAGAAGTAAGCCCCGCCAATGGCGGGGTTTTATGTTTTAATTCCCTACTTAACCGATAATTCCAATTTTTACCGCATAAACTCCTGTTAATTTATTCACTCGCAGGTTCGAGTTCCCGCTTGGCGGGACTGGCTCTGCCCCCGCTACAAAGAAGTAAGCCCCGCCAATGGCGGGGTTTTATGTTTTAATTCCCTACTTAACCGATAATTCCAATTTTTACCGCATAAACTCCTGTTAATTTATTCACTCGCAGGTTCGAGTTCCCGCTTGGCGGGACTGGCTCTGCCCCCGCTACAAAGAAGTAAGCCCCGCCAATGGCGGGGTTTTGTATTTTTAATCCTCACTTAACTGCTAAATCCAATTTTTTAACGCATAATCTCCTGTTGATTTTTTCACTCGCAGGTTCGAGTTCTCGCTTGGCGGGACTAGCTCTGCACCCAGCTGTTAATAGGATGAAACTAAACAAAAGGGGAACTCAATTTGATTTAATGCTATGGCTTAGTTCACCAATAAAAGAGTTTCTTAATTAAAGCCTTTGTCTATAAATATTAGCTGTTGATATTCATTTATTTCTGTACTATCAAACCAAAAAGTGATCTTATCAAATTCCAGACCCAACAGATTGACAAAACATAGAATATGCATTAACTTGACCAACCAAACAAAACCAACCACAGGCCATGAAAAAAATTCTATTTGCACTTATTTTGCTCGCAAGCCAAACAGTACTTGCACAGGAAACTGTAACCATAAAATTTATTAGACCATCAAAGGTTCAAGGGTCAGCTGCAAAAATCCGAATTATCATTAATGATAACGAATATGTTCTTAAAAATGGAACCGAAACCACGGTAATTATTCCTCACGATTACAGCAAACCTCTACTAGTTGAAGCATCGGCTGGTGGTACTCGTCAATCGTACAGATTGAGAGCTATTCCTAGCGAGAAGTATGTGTTTGAAACAGGTTTTGAGTTCAAAGGGATTTACCTGAAACTCCTTGAGGGGAAAGAGCTTGCAGTAGGAGAAGTGGTACATAAAGTAGATACTGCAAAAGCAGGGGGTGAAACCACTCTAAAAGTTGATAAAGACGGGCGAGCAGTGGGATTTACCATTGAGCGGATTGATGAGTCGGAGGCCATAAGGCAGGAGTGGCTTTCACGGGGTGGAAGAATTAAAAACGAGTCAGTCCTTTTAACTGGAACTTACTTCGGAATGAACCTGAAGGATTTTGACACCCGCGTTGATGGTTACGGTGGGGGTATATCGGCCTACCAGAACTGGATTAACCTTAAAATTCCAGAGTTCAAATCGGGAATTTCAACCTGGAACAGTTTCAACTACGGATGGGGCATTGACATGCTGCTGTATAGGTACAAATTAAATATGGACCTTTCCCCATCGGGAAGTATGGATATGTCGGTTCTTACCCTATCGTATCCCATCTCTGCAAACCTTGGTTGGACTTTTGGGATAGGCAAGTTTCTTGACCAAGGAAACTGGAAAGGGGTAGCACTAACCCTTAAGTATAAACCTTCATTAACGCTAAACATGGTAAGCACTACCTCAACCATAAAAATGCCAGCACCACTAAACACCACCCAAACCGATTACAGCAGCGATACAAATGCAAGCATCAACCTAGGCGGTTTTGGCGTTGACTTTGAATTTTCAAACTTCACCGCAACAATGAATAGGTTAGCCCCCACCCCAAAAACTAAGTTCTCATTCTTTGTATTACCACCAGTTGGCGACACACCGCTATTTGTATCAATAAGTTTAGGTATCTCGTGGTACTCAAGGTAGTTTGAGTAAAAAGTATAATAAAGACCGAACAAATGTTCGGTCTTTTTTTATTACACCCTAAAAGTCAAAGGTATAGTCAAAAAAGGGAATAATTTTCTTTAACTTTGGTTGCTAATTACAACCTCAATGCTTCAAAAAATACAAAACAGAAATTACTGGATTAAGCCAAAGGTAATTGGTGGTTTCTTACTGATAATTATTTTTTCCGTTACAGCAATTGTTATGACCTACCAGGCGGTTAGCGATCTAAAAACTACCCGCCAAGGGCTTGGGCTTCCCGGACAAAAAATTACTGTTCTGAACAGGTTGCTTGCATCAATTTATACTGAGGATAGCGATTTTAGGATGTATGTACTGACCTCAAACGACGATTACCTTAAAACCTACAACAACAATCACCAAAAAGTTACTGCTGCAATAAAATCGCTTCAAAAACTGGCATACAGTAACCAATCGCAGCTAAACTCAATAAAAAAGATTGAAAAGCTACTTCAGAACAAAAGGGAAATTGAGGGCGAAATACTACAAATGCGACAAAGTATTAATACCAGCATCTTTTACGACAGGGCAATGCAACGAATTGCCCGAGCAGGGTCGGAAACCCAGCGTTACCATGAGGTTTACAAGCAAAAAACAGTAACCCAGGTAAGACGCGATACCGTAATTTACAAAAAGGTAGACAATGAATCGATGGCCGCCAGGATAAAACGATTCTTCCTGGGACCAGAAAGAATTGACACTATTGCTACCGATACCCTTGTTGAATTTACGTACGATACCATACCTCACATCACCTACATATCGGACTCAATCATTCAACGGCTTTTACTAATTCTGGACAATATAAGGAATGATCAGCAGAACCAACTTAGGCTTATCGACGAAAAGGAGAAAGAACTGCTTAACAGGAATAGAGCCATCCTGAATCAGGTTCAGCTTATTGTAACCAGTATTGAGAAACAGGAACAGGCTGAAGCTGTTAGCCAAGCATTATCGGTACAAGAAGTCTTGACCAAAAATCTCCTAATAATATTCCTGCTTGGGACCATTACGTTTATTGTGCTGGTTATACTTATAGCAATTATAATGAGGGATATATCGCGCAACAGTACATACAATGCTCAACTTATTGAGGCAAAACAGTATGCTGAAAATCTTTTGCGTTTGAAAGAGCAATTTCTGGCAAATATGAGTCACGAGATTCGTTCCCCATTAAGTGCAATTGTAGGAGTTTCGCGTCAACTATCAAAAACTGAACTGAATGGCAAGCAAAAGGAGTACGTTGATGTGCTTAATAGCTCGTCGAACCACCTGATGGCTGTAATTAACGATATACTGGACTACTCAAAACTAGCCACTGGCAAACTACGATTAGAAAGCAGAGAGTTCTCGCCACGCGAAGTGGTAAACGATACGGTTAAACTTTTTGAGGCAAGAGCAAATGAAAAAGGGTTACAAATTCTTTCGAATATCGATCAATCGTTACCTCACATTGTTGTTGGCGATGACTTTAGGTTAAGACAGGTACTTATAAACCTGCTTAGTAATGCCATTAAGTTCACTGAACAGGGCAGCATAATAGTATCGGGAGCAGTACTCCGCAAAACCGACGATTCGGTAAAAATTCAATTTACTGTTGCAGATACCGGTATTGGCATCTCTCCTGAGATGCAGTCGCAAGTATTCGAGGAATTCACCCAGGCCGATGGTGGAATATCACGCAAATTTGGTGGAACAGGGTTGGGGTTAACCATTGTAAAGAAACTTGTTGAGCTACAGGGTGGAGAAATATCGCTTACCAGCGAACCCAATGAAGGTACCATTATAAGGGTGGTAATACCTTACAGTATCAAGGAAACCAAAACTGCCAATGTTGACCAAGAAACCCATTACAGAATAAATGCTGGCACTTCAATCTTAATCATTGACGACGATGAGGTTAACCGGTTAATAGTTACCGAAATTGCCAAAAACGTTGGCCTAGAGGTTGATGCCATAAGCGATGCCAAAAATTTAATTGATCAGCTTAAAGCAAAGAAGTACGATGCAGTTATAACCGATATTCAAATGCCCGAAGTTTCAGGCTACGAGGTGGTTCAACTAATTGAAAATGCTGGTTATAGCATTCCAGTTTTTGCAATTACGGCAAACGATATGATTGACAATCCTGAACATTTTAGCAGTTTGGGATTCTCCGGGTACCTCATAAAACCATTTACTGAAGCAGACCTTATTCGACTGCTTGGCCCTGTAATTGGAGCAACTGGGGTTGTTACGGGCGATAAAAGAGAGAGGGCTGATACTTACAATAAATTCGATATCGAGGAGATATACCGATTTACCGGGGGAAATAAAGAAAGCGTTAAGCTAATTTTAGAGTCGTTGCTTGAAAACACCCGAAAAAATGTTGAAGAGCTAAATCAACTCATTAAAAGCAAGAATTTAACTAAGGCTTCAGCGGTAGCCCATAAGATGAAATCGGCTTTTAACCAGTTTAGGGTTTACGACATAGCAAGTATACTTCAACGAATTGAAACGCTCCCCCCCGACAAACACAAGGCAGCCACACTATACATGGATAGGCTAAACCGAAGAGTAAAGAGTTTTACAGTTGAGCTGCAGGAACAAATTGACAACTTATTGAACTAGACAATCCGCACTCCCATAACAACAACATCGTCGATTCTTGGGGTATTACCATGCCAGTTCTTAAGAGTTTCGTCAAGGATTTGGCGCTGTTCACTCATGGGTTTATGATGGATTTCAAGGAGAAGTTCTTTAAAGTGTTTTATCATAAACTTACGGCCATCTTCGCCTCCAAACTGGTCTACATATCCGTCGGAGAAAGTATAAATTACATCCCCCTTCTGGATTTGAATAACATTATTGGTAAACGAAAGTTCACCGCGCAGGTGAATGCCAATAGGCATTTTATCGCCCTTAATATGGGTCAACTCGTTGTTGCGGATCAGAATAAGCGGATTGTTTGCCCCGGCAAACTGAAGGGTTTGGGTTTCCTCATCAATAATGTAAATGGCAATATCCATCCCATCCTTGCTTCCGCCTATTTCACCGGTTTGGTGAAGTGCAGTTATAACCAAGTTTCGTAACTCATTTAGCACTTCATTTGCTTTCAGATCGGTTTTTGTACCAATGATCTGAGTTAGGAAGGATATGCCCAACATGCTCATGAAGCCACCGGGAACTCCATGTCCGGTGCAATCGGCAACCACTGAAACCTTTAACTTGCCTGCCTGAGTGATGTAGTAGAAATCGCCGCTAACTATGTCACGGGGTAAGTAAAGTATAAAGTTTTCAGGAAAGATTCGGTTAATCTGATCGGTGGGTGTAAGTAATGCTGTCTGAATGCGGCTTGCATACTGAATACTACTGGTTATCTCCTCGTTCTGGGCAGCAATTTTTTCCTTTTGCTGTTCTATTTCTTCCTTTTGAGCAACAACCTCGGCCGTTCGTTCGCGAACAATTTGTTCAAGACGTTCTTTTTCAGCAATGAGTCGGCGGGTATTCCATTTAACTATACCCCAAACCAAACAAACTGCAAGTATAAAATAGAGTATGAATGCCAAAATAGTACGGTACCAGGGCGGGCGAATTTCAAAAGAGTATGTTGCCTCTATGCTTTCATCCCCATAAATATTCTTTGCCTTAACATGGAATGTATATTTACCCTCCCTAAGATTGGTATAAGTAGCATCGGTTCGTTTATCCCACTGGTTCCAAGTGGTTTCGTCAGAACCTTCAAGGTAATGGCTATACACTATATCCTCCTCACGTTCGAAATATGGAGCTGCAAAAGTAAACACCATGGCATTATAGTGGTAACCCAATCGCGGCATTTGGTAAGGTTGTTGCTCTAACGATAATTTTCGAACCGAGGAATCCCCTTGAGTATAAAAGGCTCCACCGAACAGTAATGAATCCTTTGATACCACTTCGCGAATTACGGCACGGAATGGAGCGTTAAAACTTCGTTTTACATGAGGATTGTAAACGTAAAGCTCTTTTGACATGCCAATCCAAAGGGTTCCGTCAGGATCAGCATATATCGCATCGGCCCACTTATTGGGAAGTCGCTTTAGATCGCGGTTGTCAGTTACCCAGTTCCCAGCAGAATCCTTAACAACTCGTTCAATCCAGTTCTTATTGTTACTATCGTAGCATAGGAAGGCATAACCATTGGAGAACTTTGTGGCTTTATAAATCCCAAATCGCTTTGAAAAAGCGCTACCTACTAAACCTCCCGGCTCAAACAGGTTGTTTTCATAGTTAAAGTGGTATATTCCATTTGAAGTAAGGATATATAGTGAATCATTAACAGGGAAAAGAATTATATACTGAAGGTTTTCTAGCCCCTTTATGCTCTCCTTGCCAAACTTAGATAATTTGGTAAAACTCTTGTTAACCATATACACACCAGAGTAACCTGTGGCAAGCCAAAGGTTCCCTTTACTGTCTTCAACAATTGAGCGTATTTCAAAATTAATGGAATCGCGAAATAAGTTATCAGTGTGTTTCCATTCGCCGTTTGCCCAGTCTATATATGCAACACCTGAATTTAACCCAATATACAATCTACCAGGTATGCTTTTAGATGGGTATAAAGCAAAACAACTATGTTGAATTTGTTTTGATAATTCAAGGTTTGCATTTAAAGGATTGCTAATACTTATGGCTTTACTTCCCTTTATTTCAAAAACACCATCGGTATAGCTGCCTGCAAGAAGCATTTTGGGTGCATTTGGTGGTGAAAAAATAGTTAACGCCCATACATTTCCATTAATACCATCTACAGGTATAAACTTTGGAACTCCATTGCTGTCGTAAGCCAAATAATAAACCCCGTTGAAAGTAGCAAGATAAATAGTATTATTAAATCTAACAATGTCAACAATAATTTCCGATAAGCCACACTCCTGACCAAATCTTCCTATGGCAGAGTTCAACTCAACCTTGGCAATACCACCATCGTATAGTGTTGCCCAAAGGGGTGCATCGCCATTTTGAAACACTTCGGACACTTGGCCTGCGTGCATTCCCGTTTGTTTGTTAACCAGATTTATGGTTTTTAAGTCCGGGGCTAGCGTAACAACTCCAAAAAAGTCGGATTGAACAACCCCCAAAGCAATATTGCCATCATTAAGTTTAGTTGCGCTGTATGGTATTGCTGACTCGGTGGCCATTCTTTTGGCAAGGAGCGTTGGAGTGTCAACGCTTTCGACCTTACCGTTTGAATAGGTATAAAACCCATTATCAGTAAAAATAAAAATTTTGCTAGAGTCAATTGCTACAATTGAGAATACATTTTTATGAATAAAAGCCTGACCACCGGGGATAACTTCAAGGGTACTGTCGCTTGTAAAAGTCCTTAAACCTTGAAGATAACTGTTAACATAAAACTTATCGTTAGCCTTTAATGTAAAAAAGTTAGCATATTCACTTTGCTTTCCCAATGAAATAGGTTTTATAGTATTACCATCGAAAATAAAAATATTTGATAGAGAGCAAAAGTAAGTCTTACCTTCATACCAGTATGTTTTGTAAATGTAAGAAAGGTTAGACTGAATACTATCGGGTAGGTTTTTGATAAGTGAAAAATATTGTAACCTCCCGTTTGCAGTAGGCTGAAGGTAGCCAAACTCACCTGTTGAACCAACATATATAACCCCATCGGCACCCTTACAAAGCGAACGAACCGACTTGTTTTCAGGCATAGGGATGCTACGCCAGGTTTTGCCATCGTATTCCAGAATGCCATTATCGTTTGTACCAAAGTACATCACACCCCTATCGTCCTGTGCGATACACCAAACCTGCTCGTTTCCACCGTAAACCTCAGGGGTATAGTTTGTAATAAGCGGATTGCCATACTTATTGAATTGCTGGCCACTCGCTTGTAAAACACTTATGAACAAAATACCAAGAAATAGAAGCTTTTTCATGGTAAAACGCTATACTAAGATTTGATAAATATATTAAAAAAACGTTTAATCAGTCAATATTTTTAACTAATTGCTCCAATTAGTTTCTTAAAAAAGAAAAATCATATTTCAAAGTTGTAAAGATAAGGTTTTTAATAATATCGAATAGAAATCTACCAATTTCACTACTGTCCGATTTAAAAAATCTTTATCCACTAAGCGGGAATAGGATAACGTTACGCCGTTGGCGATGAAGTATTGCTAGAAAAACCAACCTTAACATTTCCTATTCCCAATGGAGGATATAGAATAAGTTAGGTATAAGCTAACTCTTAAAATTTTTTTAGCCAAAAAGTAGTGATTATCTATACAGAATCAATCGCCATTAATTGGGTAAAAGCAAAAATAATGCCGGTCGTTGACCGGCATTCACAAAAAAGTAAACGATTACTGCTTTATTAACTTTTTTAAAGTTTCCAGTTCAGCCTTTAAGTTCTCAATTTCCTTTTGCTGCTGAATAATTTGCAACTGAAGGTTTTCAACGGTTTCAACCGTTTCAAACTGCATGCGGGTTAGGTTAATGCCATCCCTTTCCTCCGATGCTTTTGTTAGCCAGGGTAAGTGGCCATTACGAGCAATGAACCGTTCAACGCTCAGGGGATCGAGCCGCTTGGAATAATCGGGTTTGAATACAAAGTCGGGTTTGCTGTAAATATCTGTACCCGTTCCATAATAAAGATCACCAGTTATTCGTGCATCACCCACTACGTGTAGCTGTTTATCGGGCACGGTTGTTCCTATCCCAACTCGGGCATTTAAAGCAATTTCTTTGCTATCGAATCTGCCATAAATTAGTGCTTGCGTTGAATCGCCTCCAGAATTGGAAATATGCAGTCTATTACTTTTAGCCTCGGAAATACCAGCCTGATATCCAATAAAGACGTTGCTGTTCCCTGAACAGTTTAGTCCAGCCTGATGCCCAATGATAACATTAGCAAATCCGTTATTTGTTCCAGTTTGCTGTCCAATAAAAATATTGTAAAAACCATTGGTTAATCCGGTTCCACTTGCATACCCGATACATACATTACTACTAGCAATAAAAGGACCAGTGTTGAAATTTGCAGCGCTTTGAGTACCAATAAAGGTGTTGTTGTTGCCATTAATATTGTACCCTGTAAAACGCCCAACCATTACATTGCCCGATCCATTAGTATTACCCCGACCAACATTGGAGCCCAAAAAGGTATTATCTCTTCCTGTTTCGTTGGAGGCTCCTGATGCCTGACCAACAAAAGTATTTTCATTTCCTGATGTATTGCTAGAACCTGCCATATCACCAAGAAACGAGTTGTCAGAACCATCAACATTCTTGTAGCCTGACCGATAACCTAGAAATAGGTTTCTGAAACCATTTACATTATAGTAGCCACTCTCCAAACCAAAAAATGTATTGCCAAAACCAGAAGTGTTTGAAAAGCCTGAACCGTTTCCGAAAAACATATTTCGGTTTCCATCGGTATTACTTTTACCAGACTCATTACCGATAAAAATATTACTGTAGCCACTGGTGTTGCTATATCCGGCCATATAGCCTATAAAAATATTCTTAAATCCTGTGGAAGTACTAAACCCTGATTGTTCGCCAATTGCAATATTTTGCACACCGTTCAATGCATTTCCTCCCGCCTTACTCCCTAAGTAAACATTACCACCTCCAAATTGGTGAAGCATTCCTGCCTGGTAACCAATGAATGTATTATCGCTTCCGGTATTATTTAAGCCAGTCTGATACCCAAGGAAGGTATTCCAATTCCCGGTGCTGTTTGCTTTCCCGGCCTGAAATCCTAAAAAGGAGTTAAACTGTCCGGTAGTAATGCTTGCCCCAGCTTCGTATCCAATCAGGTAGTTATCCTTGGTTAGCTGGATGAGTTGAGCACTAGTCTTCCCGTTGGTGAGTCCACCCACAGCAAAGCCACCCTTGGCTCCCTTCCCTGGGTTCTCATTGATATAAATTCTGGCCGAATCGGGGTTTACAAACAGCAGGTCCTGGGATATAACCGCTTTGGTTTGATTGGTTAATCCACCCACGGCAAAGCCACCCTTGGCTCCCTTGGTGCCGGGGCTTTGCTTAACATATACCCTGGCGCTATCGGGGGTTATACGCAGGTACTCTACCGGCT
>ERZ795051.2017-NODE-2017-length-23647-cov-6.121016_pt1 | contig 23647 bp, 21 predicted proteins | sample MGYA00375135_ERZ795051 | MGnify/ENA primary metagenome ERZ795051 (study PRJEB30180, sample SAMN05720222) | activated sludge metagenome | isolation source: Anaerobic digester | place: Japan | collected 2015-05-26 ... | reverse complement strand
CGGAATGCTGGTCGTGCCGATGGTGGCCTGACCGAGAGCTCCCTGTTGCAGCGTTACACTACCGATGTTGTTGTTGTATTGATAAGAACCGCCGACGATCACCGCCGGAAAATATTTGACCCTGTCTTCATTGACCTTCTGCTGCTTTTCCTGCACCTGGAGCTGCTTGATGGTTAAAAGCCGGTTGTTTTGAAGGGCCAGTTCCGTCACTTTCTGAAGATTCAGAGCTTCCGGACGTTCCTGCGCGCCAGAAGGAGAAGACAGCAGGCACACGAAAGCAAGGGCAAGAAGCATCAACTTCTCGCCCGCGCCCGCAATGCCGTCTGCTTGCGGCCCGGCCGGCGTTTTTTGTTCCTGACCGGCAGGTTTCATCAAAAGGGCATACAGCACCGGCACTAAAAACAGGGACGTCACCATGGAGAGCATGATCCCCACTGCGATCACGCTGGCCATCGGACTCCACAGCGGCGAACCGGAAAGGATCATGGGGATCACGCCGATGGCCGCCGCGCTGGCCGTGAGAAAGATGGGACGCAGACGCCTTTTTCCGGACTCGAGCGCGGCCGTTGCGACGGATGCGCCGCCGCGGCAAAGTTCGTCGGCATGGTCCAGCAGGATGATGGCGTTTCGGGCCACGATGCCGGAAAGGCTGATCAGGCCGACAAATGCGGTAAATCCAAACGGGTTGCCGGTCATCAGCAGGCCCAGCATGGCTCCGAACATGCTGAGCGGAATGGTCAGCATGACGATCAGTGTTTCTTTCAGATTACGGAACTGAAAAAGCAGAATCAGGAAAATCATCAGCAGACTCACAGCCAGGGCTTTGAGCATTTCGGAAAAGGTTTCTTTCTGGTTCTCATACTCGCCGCCGTATTCGATCCTGAAGCCCGTGGGCAGGGAAAGACCTGCGATTTGCGGACCGATCATTTTCAATACCTGCGAAGCCAGATAGCCGTCCGCCGGCTCGCACTGGACGGTCAGCGTGCGCAGTCCGTTGAGATGGTTGATCCGGCCGGTCTGCCACTGCGGTTCCAGGAAGGCGATCTGGCGCAGCGGCACGCCCGCCCCGGTTACGGGAGACGTCAGGTACAGATTTTCCACGTCACCGAAATGCCGCCGGCTTCTTTCATCCAGACGAAGCACGATGTCCACGGCCACATTCCCTTCGTACAGCGTGGATACGGGAGCGCCGGTAAATCCGGCATAAATGGATTTGGCCACACTTTCGGTGGTGAACCCCAGGCGCTCGGCGCCGTCCTTCAGCCGGACGGCAACGCCGTAATGATCCTCCCGGCTGTCCAGACGAAGAAAGGCGATGGCCCGCGTCTGCCGGAGGATGTCCTCGACACGCTTTGCGACTTCCTTCAGAGCCGCGATATCGTCGCCGATGATCCGGATTTCCACGGAGGCGTCCGCGGGGACCCCCTGCTGGAGGAGCCGCGCCTGGACCTTTCCTTCCGGAACCACCTCGTCGGCCCGCCGGTTCAGCTCACGGCACATCCGACTCGCATCGTCATCCCGGTGCGTATTGACGAGGATCTGCGCGAAATTGGCCGCCGGATTCCCCTGAACGAAATTGTAGTAAAAACGCGGAATGCCGGATCCGACAAACGTCGCATAGGAAACGACACCGGGGTCTCGCTGAATCAAGTCCTGTATGCCGCCGATCGCGTGCTCCGTTTTCTCCAGTTTGGTTCCGGTGGGCATCCACAAATCCACGATCAGCTGGTTGCGCTCGGCTTCCGGAAAGAATTTCTGCGGGATGATCTGGTACAGAACAACCGCCATCCCCATGGCTCCGAGGCAAACCAGAATGGTCAGCCGGGAATGCGCCATGCTCCAGACGATGGCCCGGTCATAGCCGGACTGCATGAGGCGGAGGACGGATCCGCGGGGCGGCTGCCCGGCGGCCTCCCCGGCCGGGTCCCGCAGGCCCTTTTGTACAAAGGCGAGGCACAGAACCGGGGTGAGCACCATGGCGACGATAAAGGAGGCCGCCAGAGCGATGGAGACGGTCAGCGGCAAGGCGATGATGAAATCCTTCACCATGCCCGACAGCATGACCATCGGCAAAAAGGCCGCGATAATGGTGAGGGTGGCCGTGAGAATGGGCACCACCAATTCGGTCGCGCTTTTCCAGGCGGCGGTTGTCGGGCGGACTCCGTTGTCCAGGAGCTCCACGTAATTGTCGGCGACCACGACCGCATCGTCCACCACCATGCCCAGCACCACGATCAGGGCCGACAGGGAAACCTGGTGCAGCTCAATGCCGAAGAAGTGCAAGAGCGCGAACGTCATCGCGACCGTCATGGGAATCGCCGTGGCGGCGACGGCGGCGACACGCAAAGGAAGCAGAAGGAGGATGACCAGGATCACCGCGGTAATGGCCAGGACGAATTCAAACAAAAAATGGCCGACATTCCGCTCAACGATTTTAGGCTGGTTGACGATGGTGGTCAGTTGAACACCGGCCGGCAGCCACCGGGACGCTTCGGCCAGCTTCCGGTCCATTGCCTTTCCGAAGGCGACGATGTTGTATCCTTCGTGCGTCTGAACGGCAAGCAGCAGGCTGCTTTTGCCGTTGACGATGATTTTGGACGAAGGCTCCTCGTACCGGCGTTCGATGCGGGCCACGTCCCGAAGACGGACGACTTCGCCGGTTTTCGCAAAGCCGACGATCTGATCGCCGATCTGGGCTTCCGTTTGGTAGTATCCCTGCGTGTACAGGGGAACGCGAACATCGGACGTCTTCAGGTCGCCGGCCGGTCCGATCCTGTTCTGCGACTGGAGGATTTTCATCACCTGATCCAGCCGGACCCCGTAGAGCGCCAGCTTCGCACTGTCGGTAAAAACGACTATCTGCTCCTTTTGTTCGCCGATGCGCTTGATTTTCGACACTTCTTTCATCGTCCGGAGCGTGTCTTCCAGTTTTTGCGCGTACTCCCGAAGCTGGGCATACTGAGGTTGTTCCATTTCAACGGCGATGATCAGCGCTTCCGTGTCGCCGAACTCCGAATTCACGATGGGGCCGTACACCCCCTGCGGCAGGCTCAAGGCTTTCAGAACATTCAGTTGATGGTTCAGCTTACTCCAGAAGGAGTCGAAGTTCCTGACGTCATTGTTCAACCAGACGGTGATCACCACCATGCCGTCCGACGTCACGGAGGTCGTTTTTTCCTTTCGCACCTCTGCGTACTGAAACAGGTGCTGCTCCAGCTTCCGGGTGACCTGCTCCTCCACCTGCAGCGCGTTGGCCCCGGGATAAAGAGCGATCACCTGGCCCACGCGGATCCGGATCCTGGCGTCCTCGCGGCGCGGCATTTCCATCAGGGAATACACTCCGACCAGAAACGTCAGGGCCAGAACGGACAGGGTGACCTGCGGATATTTGAGCGATTTTTTGACAAAATTCATAATACCTGCTTCAGGGCGACGAATGATCCATGCTGCAGTTTATGCTGGCCGCCGACGACGACCAACTCGCCGGGCGCAAGCCCCGCTGCCACCTCGATGCCGTCTTCATCGATTTTCCCCAGCGATATTTTGCGCCGGAAGGCCTGCCGCTTGATGTTGTCCACAACGAAGACGTAGGCCGTGTTGTCCGTGTCCCGCAAAACCGCCTCTCCCGGAACGGTGATCGCCTCCTCTTTCCGGTCGGAAGGGATCTGAATCTCGGCCGTCATGCCGGGCCGAAGGATTTCGCCGGGATTCTGTACTTCCATTCTGACCGAAAAGGCCCGTGTGGTCGGCTCCGCAAGGGAGCCGACTTCGATCACTCTGCCCGAAAACGCCGAATCGATGGAGGCGACGTAAATTTTCGCTTCCGTTCCCTTGCGAATAAATCTCAGATCGTTTTCCGGCACGGAGGCGTTCACATGGACGGGGTGAATATCGGACACTCCAAAAAGCTGCAAGCCGGCGCCGATGATTTCCCCCACCTCCACGCCGCGCTTGAGCAGAACGCCCCGGAAAGGCGAATACAGTCTGGTCTCGGCCAGATTTTTCGTGTGCAGTTTCTGCTGGGCTCTGGCCGTTTTCAGCCCGTTGGAAATCTTAGAATAGTCGCTTTCGGAAATGCTCCCCCGCTCGTGCATGAGGTTCAGCCGTTGGTACTCGTCTTCGATCTGGGCCACTTGGGCGTCGGCAATCTCCTTGGCGATCCGGTAATTTTCGGGATCGAGGCTCGCCAAAAGCTGCCCCTTGCCGATGATGTCCCCTTCCCGGACCGCGATATAGTTGATCTTTCCGGAAACCATGAAGCCCAGCCGGACGGTTTTCGATCCTTCAATATTTCCGCTGACGGCAATCACTCTGGCCACCGGTTTCTTTTCAATCTTTTTGGCGATCACGAAAACGGGGGCGGTTTCCGGCCCGGCCGTCTGCCGGTCGCCGCAGCCGAACATCAGGAAAAGCGCAGGCAACAAAAAGAATAAAAGCGACATTCTGATTTTCATAAACACCCTCTCGAAAAAAACCGCTTCCCTATGGCTTGTCCCGGTCGGCCGGCATCGCAATTCCGTGCATGACCGCGTCAATGACCTGATCCAGCTCCCGGTCGTAATCGTCCAGTTGAATCATGGGACCGAACAGGTTGCGGTAAACGAAAAAGAGAACCAGGTTGCCCAAAATGCTGCGGCCGGCGACGACCGCGTCGATTTCCTTTTTCATCAGCCCCTTTTCAACCATCTCCCGATGATATTCCTCGAATACCTCTACGGCCCGGGAAATGATTTTGTCATAGAGGATCTGGCGGATGTCTTCGTGATACATGGCCTCCGTGATCACAATGCGCAGCATGGGGAAAACGGCATTGATGACGGCCATGCGGTCTTTCAATACCAGCCGGATACCGGATCGAAGGTCTTCCCGGCCCTCCTGATAAAGAATTTTTTTGAGGCCGTACACCACCAGCGGCTCCGCGATGACATTGCCTAAATGGATCAGAATACCGCGCAGGATGTCCTTTTTGGTTTTAAAATAGCGGAAAATAGTTCCTTCCGCGACTCCGGCCTGGCGCGCAATTTCGCTCGTGCTGGCCGCGCTGAAGCCCTTTTCCCCAATGACAGCAATCGCTGCGTCCAGGATCTTTTTCTCTTTTTCCGACATTTTTAAATCAATTTCCTGCATGACGAAGACCTTTTCCATTAAATCCAGTAATTTCATACATTTAAAAAACTTTTCCCCATTGCCGCCTTGTTGAGTGAGTAATCACTCATTTTTTGGTTTTTGTCAATATTTTTTTAATACCGGGCGGTACCATCAAAAAATGGCCGTTTGGATATTTGGCCTAAATAAGATATAGATTGAAACATTGACGGGGCTGCCGGGTGGAGCGCCTCGCTGCAAAGGGGAAAAATGACCGTCCGGGAAATCATTTTTAAGGCAACACAAAGGCTGGAGGAGGCGGGGATTCCTTCGGCCCGCCTCGATGCGGAAGTTCTGCTGGCCTTTCTTTTGCGTTGCGACCGTCTGGCTTTTTTCAAAAACCCGGAGAATGCCGTCGGCGAAGAGCAGGGAGCCGCCTTTGACCGGCTGATCGAGCGAAGAACGGGAGGAGAGCCGGTGGCCTACATTACGGGCCGGAAGAATTTCTGGTCCTTTGCCCTGGACGTCCACGCCGGCGTTCTGATTCCCCGCCCCGACACGGAAGTGATCGTCGAAGAGGCTCTGGCCGTTTTGCGGCAGGAATCCTGGAGCAACCCGCGCATTCTGGACATCGGCACGGGAAGCGGCGCGATCGCGCTGGCGCTCGCCTGCGAAGTCCCCGGCGCGGCCGTCACGGCCACGGACATCTCGAAGACGGCGTTGGAAACAGCGCAAAAAAATGCCGCCGCGCTGAAATTGGATCGGGTCGTGTTTCTTCGGGGCGACCTTTTCGAACCGGTCAAAGGCCGGTTTGACCTGATTGTCTCCAATCCCCCCTACATCGGAGCGGATGAATATGAATCCCTGCCCGCGGGCGTGAAAAATTTCGAGCCGGAAGAAGCGCTGCGGGCGGGTCAAACAGGCCTGGAATTTTACGAAAAGTTGATATATCAGGCACACGGATACCTCGCGGAAAATGGCTGGCTTTTGCTCGAAATCGGCGCTAGACAAAAACAGGAAGTTCGCGCCATCTTCGAAGCCCATAAGGATTTTTACGAACACATCGATGTGCGCGAAGACTATGCGGGATTGCCGCGCGTCGTCAAAGGAAGGAGAAGGTAAGTGGATAAAATCGTGATTGCCGGAGGCAGGCCGCTCTACGGGGACGTTCGGATCAGCGGCGCGAAAAACGCCGCCCTGCCGGTGCTGACCGCCGCGCTTTTGACCGAAGAGACCTGCACATTTTCCAATATTCCCGACCTGGTCGACATTAAAACCGCCTGCAAGCTTTTAAGAAACATGGGCGTGAAAATCGAGGGCGCGGGCTCGATGAGCCTCAGCGCCGAAAAAATCACCGAAAGCGTCGCCCCCTATGATCTGGTCAAGACGATGCGCGCCTCCATCCTGGTGCTCGGACCGCTGGTGGCCCGAACGGGCAAAGCCCGCGTTTCCCTGCCCGGCGGCTGCGCCATCGGAGCGCGCCCCGTCAATCTCCACATCAAGGCGCTTCAAGACATGGGCGCGACGGTGGACCTGAAGGGAGGCTATATCGAAGCCAGCGCCGGCAGGCTGAAAGGCGCCGACATTTATTTTGATCTGCCCACGGTGACCGGCACGGAAAATATCATGATGGCGGCAACCCTGGCGGAAGGCACCACCGTGCTCAACAACGCCGCGCGGGAGCCGGAAATCGTCAATCTGGCGGAAGTGCTCCGGGGCATGGGCGCCAAAATCAGCGGCGCGGGAACGGACGTGATCACCATCACCGGCGTGCCCAGACTCTCCGGAACCGAGGCGGCCATCATCCCCGACCGGATTGAAGCCGGCACTTTCATGATCGCCGCCGGAATCACCGGCGGGGAAATCAACGTGCTGGGCTGCATCCCCCAGCACCTGGAAGCGCTGACGAACAAACTCAGGGACACCGGCATGAGCATCCAGCCCATGGAAGGCGGATTGCACGTCGCCGCCGGAAGCAAAATCGCCAGCGTGGACATCAAAACCCTTCCCTACCCGGGCTTTCCGACGGATCTGCAGGCGCAGATCATGGCCTACCTGTGCGTCGGAAGCGGCCTCTCCGTCATCACGGAAACGGTTTTTGAAAACCGCTTCATGCATGTGAGCGAACTGTTGCGCATGGGCGCGGACATCACGATTCAGGGGGGCAGCGCCGTGGTGCGCGGCGTTCCCGCCCTGTACGGCGCCCAGACGATGGCCACGGATCTGCGGGCCTCCGCCTCGCTCATCCTGGCGGCGCTGGTCGCCCGGGGCACCACCGAGATTTCAAGGGTCTATCACATTGACCGCGGCTACGAGAACATTGAGAAGAAATTTTCCGCGCTGGGCGCGGACATCCAAAGGGTGAAATAAAAAGATGAAAATTCTTCGAGCCGACGCAAAAGTATTCCGTGATTTTTTTACCGCCCTGCGAACCCGGGGCGGTGCATTTTCACCAAAACTGCTTTCGGACGTGGCCCGAATCGTCCGGGAGGTGTCCGTGCGGGGGGACAAAGCCCTGTTTTCCTACACCCGGAAATTCGACGGCCACGACCTGACGCCGGCAACCGTCGAAGCGACGGATGAGGAAAAGAAAGAAGCGCTGTCGCGCGTCGAACCGCGGGACCTCGACGTGATCCGGCTTTCGGCCGAACGGATTGAAAAGTACCACCGCCGGCAGATCGTCCGGGGATGGTCGATGAAGGAGGAAGACGGCGCTGAACTGGGCCAGCGGATTCTGCCGCTGGCGAAGGTGGGCATTTACGCTCCGGGCGGAAAGGCCTTTTACCCTTCCACCATTTTGATGGCGGCGATCCCCGCGCATCTCGCGGGCGTCAGGGAAATTCTACTGGCAAGCCCCGTGAAGGACGGCCGGCTTTCCCCGCTCATTGCCGCGGCGGCCGAAGCCGCCCGGGTGGACCGCATCTTCAAGATCGGCGGCGCGCAGGCCGTCGCCGCCCTGGCGTACGGGACCGAAAGCGTTCCGCGCGTGGACAAAATCGTGGGGCCGGGCAACGCTTATGTCGCTGCGGCCAAGAAGCTGGTGTTCGGACAGGTGGCCATCGACATGATCGCCGGCCCCAGCGAGGTGGCGATCATCGCCGATCAGACGGCTGACCCCGTTTTCGCGGCGGCGGACATGCTGGCGCAGGCCGAACACGATGAAAAAGCGGCGGCCGTGCTGTTCACGCCGGATCCCGGTCTGGCGCGGGAGGTCGCCGGAGAAATCAAACGGCAGATGAAAACCCTGCCCCGGAAAAAAATCATTCAAAAAGCACTGTCTTCCTACGGCGCGATCATCATCACGGCCGATATCGACGAGGCGGCGGCGCTGACCAATCTTTTTGCGCCGGAGCACCTGGAGCTGCTGGTGGACAATCCGACGAACGTTCTCAGGCAAATCCGCAGCGCGGGTTCCGTGTTTCTGGGGCCTTACACGCCGGAAGCCCTCGGCGACTACATTGCCGGCGCCAACCATATTCTGCCCACGGAAGGCACGGCACGCTTCTCTTCGCCTCTGGGCGTGTATGATTTTTACAAGCGGATGAGCGTCCTGTCTTTTCCCCGGGAGGCGTTCGAAAACCTCTCCAATCCGGCGAGTCATTTCGCGCGGATGGAAGGCCTCGACGCGCACGCCAATTCGGTGCAGGTGCGGTGTAAAAGCGTTAAAAGATGATCGTGCGGGGAACGACGCGTTCCCCGCACCGCTGAACCGTCTATAGGATCAAACGTAGAAGCGACCGGATGCGATGATCGGCGGGTCCTCATGATCGATCGCATAAACGATGTCTTTGTTCATTTCCGCCTTGATCAGTTCAACGACCGGGCGTCTTTTGTTCTGAAGGTTGGCAAAGCTCATCACCTCGTCCATCAGCTGATCGATATGACAGGCTTTGGTGATGATGTGATGCTCTTCACATTCCTGTGCGGTGCAGCGCTTTCCCGTCAGGACCATCTCGTCGAGCTTATAGCGGGGAACGGCTTTTTTCATCGCCGCCATCATGCCCGGCAAAAACGGGATGCCCAGATCGACTTCGGGAAAGCACATGAAGCCCCGGTCCGACCGCATGAAGCGAAAATCAAAATAGCAGCACATGATGGCGCCGCCGGCAAAGGCGTGCCCGGTCATCGCGGCGATGGTGGTCAGCGGATAGAGGGCGATTTTCCGAAACAGGGCCATCATCGTTTCAATAAATTTCTTGGCCGTGGCCGTGTCGTTTTTCTGCATGATGGGCATCAGCCATTCGAGGTCGATGCCGTTGCTGAAGATTTTGGCATCGGCCCCCCGAACCACCAGCACGGTGGCCTGGGTCTGTTTTTCCACATGATCCAGGGTGTCAATAAATTTCTGCAGGAAATCCAGATTCAACCGGTTTTCCCCCTCATTCAGCGTCACAACGGCCACATGGCCTTCCAACTTGACTTCAATCGGCATAGTTCTTCTTCTTTCTTCATCGTTTTTTTTAACGGCTCCGGACCGTTTGTGCAAACCCTTTTCCGGATGCCTGAGGACCCTTATCTTTTTGCGGAAAGTTTTTCAACCCCTATTTCCGTTCATGCTTGACCTTCAGCCCAGCAGCCTTCGGTCTTTATAGTCTTTCTTATTCCAGCGCCTCCCGGGCCTCCTCCTTCGACTGGAAAATATGCGGCGCCAGATTCCGTTTTTTCAGCTCGTCGCCCAGCTTCATGCGCAAAAACGCGCTCGTGGTGTAGCGGGTGACGTCGCTGTAGTATTCGGACACCACATATTTGACCATCTTGACGTATTCGTCTTCCAGATCCGGCACGATGGAAAAGTTGTCGTAGTTGACGATCGTTTTGACGCGCTTCCCCAGCGGGGCGCACACTTCCGCCACGCGGGAGCGGATCGCCTCGATATCGGCCGAGCTGCGGACGTGGAGGCCTTCAAAGTTAACATAAAAGATATTGGTCGCCGGATCGTACGTGAGGCGATCGGGGATCGGAATGCTCAGAAGATCATCCTTGAGCCCCATCGGCGGGAGCTTGAAGATCCGCTCGTCCATCGGGCGGACGTTCTTCATGATCGGCCTGAATTCCATCTGCGACAGAATGTCTTTTTCCAGGTCGATGCCGGGGGCGATTTCGGTCAGCTCCACACCTTCTCGCGTCAGCCGGAATACGCATCTTTCGGTTACATAAAACACCTGCTGTTCGCCCTGCTGGGCGGTCTTACCGCTGAAGGTGATCTGCTCCACTTCCCGGACGATTTTTTTCAGGCTTCCCTCCTGAACGATTTTCAGTTTGCCGTTTTCCACAGCCAGTTGGGTCCCGCCGGCGGTAAACGTTCCCGCGAAAACGATTTTTTTGGCGTTTTGCGTGATGTTGATGAAGCCGCCGCAGCCGGCCAGCTTGGGACCGAACTTGCTGACGTTCACGTTGCCGTGGGAATCCATCTGGGCCAGCCCCAGACAGGCCAGATCCAGCCCGCCTCCGTCGTAAAAGTCAAACTGGGCGTGCATGTCGTTGAGAAAATCCATGTTGGTGGCGGTGCCGAAATCCCCGCCGCCGGAGGGAATGCCTCCGATCGAGCCCGCCTCCGCCGTGAGCGTCAGATAATCGAAAATGCCTTCCTCATTGGCGACATTGGCCACGCCTTCGGGCATGCCGATGCCCAGATTCACCACCATGTTCGGCCGAAGCTCAAAGGCGGCGCGGCGCGCGACGAGCTTCCGCTCGTCCATCGGCAGGGGCTCCACGGTGGCCGTGGGAACCTTGAATTCGCCGCTGAAAGCCGGATTATAGTACGTGGAATAGGTCTGCCGGTGATTTTCCGGGCGGGCCACGACGACGCAGTCCACCAGAATCCCGGGAACCTTGACGTGGCGGGGGTTGAGCGCGTGGCGGTCGGCGATTCTCTCCACCTGCACAATGACGAATCCGCCCGAGTTCTTTGCCGCCATGGCCATCGGCAGCACTTCCAGCGTCAGCGGCTCCTTTTCCATCGAAATGTTGCCGTCCATGTCCGCCGTGGTGCCTCGCAGAAACGCCACCGAAACCGGCATCGTCTTGTAGGCCAGATACTCCTTGCCGTCAAAGGTGATCTGTTCGACCAGATCTTCCGTGGTGATCTCATTGACCTTGCCCGCGGACAGCCGGGGGTCGACGAAAGTGCCCAGTCCCACATGCGTGATCGTCCGGGGCAAACGTCCCGCGACATCCCGGTACATGCGCGTAATCACCCCCTGGGGAAAGTTGTAGGCCTCAATTTTTCCCGCGAGGGCAAGCTTCTGCATTTTGGGAATCAATCCCCAATGCCCGGCAATGACGCGCCGGACCAGCCCGTCATGCGCCAGCCGGTTGACGCCCTTTTCCCTGCCGTCCCCGATGCCGGCCGCGACGATGATCGTGAGGTTTTTCGGTTCGCCCGTTTTCAGAAAGCGGTCTTCCAGACCCTGGAGCAACTCTTCGGGGGAGTAGCCGACAAAGCCGTTGACGGCGATGGTGTCCCCGTCCCGAATCACCCGCATGGCATCCTCCAGGGACACCACCTTCCCTCGCTTCATCCCGGAGCGGATATCCGCAATGACCGGACTGACAACGCCCTGGTTGCTCATGGAGCACCTCCCGTGTGGTCGCTACGCGGTCATGGTTCCACCATCCACATAGATGGTATCTCCCGTAATGTAGTCCGCGGCGCCGGACGCCAGGAAAAGCACCGCGCCGACGACGTCTTCCGGTTCGCCGATCTTTCCCTTGGGAATGGCCCGGGCAATCAGCGCCTCCACCTCCGGATTCGACCAGATGGGCCGGCTGAAATCCGTTCGGGTGAACCCCGGCGCGACGGCGTTCACATTGATGCCGAACTGCGCCCATTCCTTCGCCATGCAGCGGGTCAGGTGCTTGAGCGCCGCCTTGCTGCAGCCGTAAGCCGCCATGCCCACCTCGGCTTTTTCCGCGCCGACCGTGGTAATGTTGATGATTTTCCCGCTTTTTTGTTCCGTCATTTTTCGCGCGACCAGGCGGCTTAAAAGCCAGACGGCCTTCACATTGGTGTTGAAACACTTGTCCCAGCCGTCCTCGCGAAGATCGAGCAGGCCGCGCAGAAAGCTGCGGGCGGCGTTGTTGACCAGAATATCAATTCCGCCGAATTCCCGGACCGTCTCATCGACCAGATTCTCCAGCTGTGCATGAACCGTCAGGTCGGTGACCACGGCCAGCGCCTTGCCGCCGTTTCCGGAAATTTCGGCTGCAACGGCGTCGATCTCCGCTTTTGTTCTGCTGCACAGCACCACGTTCGCTCCGGCCTGGGCCAGGCCCAGAGCGATCACACGGCCGATCCCACGGCCCGCTCCGGTGACAATCGCCGTCTTTCCGGCAAAATTGAAAACAGGATTCATGATCTTCGCCTCCTTTATTCATTTCATGCGGAAAGCCGCCGCAGCCAGTTCACGGCGGCCGTTTGGAAACCAGGGCATTCGGCGCCCGACAGCCTTGCCGCCTACATCTTCATTCCGCCGTCGCAGAAGATGATCTGCCCGGTGATGAAGGAGCTTTCGTCGGAGGCCAGAAACAGTGCCAGATTGGCGATGTCCTGCGGGGAGCCTTTCCGGTTCAGCGGAACAATGAACGGCAGCATCATGTCCATCTGCTGAAGGACGTCCGCGGGCATGCCTTTCATCATGTCCGTCCAGATCATTCCCGGCGCGATGGCGTTGACGTTCACGTTTTTCGGCCCCAACTCCTTGGCCGCGGTTTTGGTCATGCCGATGACGCCCGCCTTGGAAGCCGAGTAGTTGAGCTGGCCCGCGTTGCCCAGCGCGCTGGTCGAGGAAATGTTGATGATCTTTCCGTACTTTTTCTCGCGCATGACGCGACCCGCACACTGGATGCCGTAGTAGACGCCCGTCAGGTTCACGTCGATGACGGCTTTCCACTGGTCGTCCGTCATTTTGTGCAGCATCACATCGCGGGTGATGCCGGCGTTGTTGACGATGATGTCGAGTGTGCCGAAATCGGCCACGGCGGTATCGACCATTTTCTGGACCACCTCCCGGTCGGACACACTGCCCAGAACGGCAACCGCCTGACCGCCCTTGGCCCTGATCTTTTCCACCACGCCTCTGGCATCGGCTTCATTGACGTCATTCACGATGATTTTTGCGCCTTCTTCGGCAAAACGCAGCACGATGCCTTCTCCAATGCCGCGTCCCGATCCCGTTACAATGGCTACCTTGTCTTTCAGTCTCATACGATCTCCTTTTCTTTTTTTTCGGCGGTCAACCGTTTACCGGTTTTTCCCGTCGCTTTCCTTCATGACCCGCTCAGCCGGCCGGCCGCTTGCGGATGATTTCCTTGCAGAGCGCCAGATAATCCTCTGCCCCGTGGCTTTTGGGGGCGTATTCAAAAATGGACAGACCGAAACTGGGGGCTTCGGCCACGGCGATGTTTTCGCGAATGACGGCCTTGAAAACCCGGTCGCCGAAGCGCTCGCGCACCTTGTCCATGATGGCGTTGTTGAGCCTCTTTCTCGCGTCATAGCGGGTCGGAATAACCCGGTACGTCGGCGCGTTGTGATTGTATCGGTTTTTTACGTCTTCGATCAGCGCAAGAAGCCTGCTCATGCCCTTGAGCGCCAGAAATTCCATCTGGAGCGGGATAAAAACCTCCCGACAGGCCACCAGGGCGTTGACCGTCAGCAGGCCGGAGGCCGGGGGGCAGTCGATGATGACGTACTGCGCGTCGGACGCATTCTCCAGACGTTTTTTCAGAAGGCTTTCCTTTTCGGGAAGTCCGGCCATTTCCGTCTCCAGGCGCGTGAGCTCAAGGTTGGCGGGTAAAACGCTCATGCCCCGGATGGGCATGGCCGCCTGGGAAATCGGCGCCGTCCCCTTCATGACGGAATAAACCGTGCCCGGGAGATGTTGTGCGTCGATACCCAGCGAGTACGTCAGGTGCGCCTGCGGGTCAAAATCGATGACCAGCACCTTTTTGTTCATCCGGCTGAGCCCCACGGCAATATTGAGGGCGCAGGTTGTCTTTCCCACGCCTCCCTTCTGATTGCAAAAAGCGATGATGTCGGGACCGGCCATGTTTTGCGCCTCCAGCGGCTACCCCGGAGACCGGGGACCGCTCACGTTATGCTCCGTTCAGCTTCGCGACAAAATTCTTTAGGATGGCGGTGATCTCGCCGGGTTTTTCCATAGGGATCAGATGACCGGCGCCGGGCACGGATCCGAACTCCCCGCGCGGCAGGAGCGAGACGGCCCGTTTCAGATCCACGAAAGCGACATTGGGGCTTTGCTCCCCTTCGATCACCAGCGCGGGACAACCGATCTTTTCCAGAAGCGGCCAGGGATTGCAGCACCAGCCGCCCATGAACATGGCCGCTTCGCTTTCCGGCGAACAGGCCAGCCGCATATCGCCTTCCGGCATTTTTTCCATGCCGAAGCGCTTGTAAAGCTGCAGGATCTCGTCGTCCCAGGTTGTAAAAAAGGAGCGGGATTTCAAATAAGCGTGTGCGTCTTCCTCACTTTGCCAGTAGTTGAGGCGTTTGATCGACTTGGACGCCAGCGGGTGGCCTTCGACGCTGGGGGTCAGGCTGTAAAATTCCTCGGGCAGAAAAATCGGCTCGATCAGGACCATGCCGCGCGGACGAACGCCGAAAAGAGAAGCGGCGATCGTCGACACCGTGGCGCCCATGGAATGACCGACCTGCACGTGATGTTCAATTTTCTGCGCCCGGCAAAACGCGCCCAGGTCCTCGGCGATGATATTCCACTTCAGGCCGCCCTGATGCGGGTCGCACGTCCGGTAATTGCAGATGTAAGGCGCCCAAATCGTATATTCGGGGCTGAATGCTTCAATAATCGGGTGCCAGAGCCAGGGCAGGAAACCGGTGGCATGGCAGAAGAGCATCTGCTTTTCGCCTCCCGGGTAATGCAGGTAGGGCAGTTCGGCGCCGCCCACATCCTGGTGCTTCAATTCGGGGATGTCTCTTTTCATCGGCAATCCAATCCTTCTTTGGTGAATCTTCCGCTCGCAGGGCGCGGCCGGGGTACATTTATCAGAAGACGAACACGGCGGCGGCAACCACCGTCGTGTAATGGTTATCCATGCAGATTTTCGACTGGGTTACATTCAGCGTCCGGACGATCTTGCCGCTGATCTTGAAAATTTCCTTTTTTTCATCCCAGCTCTCATCCACGTTGAAATCGATCCCCAGCGTGGAAGCCAGCATGGCGGCGGCCAGGTCCTCGGCGTGGTCGCCGGTTTGTTTTTCCGTCATGCCGAAGGCGTGGTGTTCACTGATGTATCCGTAGGACGATTTGTCGGCGGGAATGGCGCAGCCGACCGACGCGGCCAGAAGCCTCTTGGGCTCGTTGGAACAGCAGCGGCTCATTACGCAGTAGGTAATGGCGCCCGGCGTCAGCGATTTGAGCCCCTGTGACTTGGGAATCATCTTGCAGCCGGGTGGAAAAATGCTGGACACCTGAACCAGATTGCATTTTTCAATGCCGGCATTGCGCAGGGCGCGCTCAAAGGAATGCAGTTCATCCTTGTGCGTGCCTACGCCCTTGGTGAAAAAGATTTTTTTGGGAACGAAATCCTGCATCGATGTCTCCTTTTGAGTGGGATGTGGTGCCTCCGGGACATGGATCAAATACCATGAAAATCATGGCCGTAATTTACACAAAATTTTCAAGAATGCAAAAGAAAATGATGGGGACGCCGGGGGACCGTTTATCTTGCCTGAAACGCAAAAAAAGATTATAGGGAACAGGATCTTAAGGGAAGGGTGTTCTCATGAACCGATTGTACGGGCTGGCCATCATTTTCTTTTTCATTTTATCCGGTTGCGTATCCGCGCCCGACACCGTTCGGGATGTACGGGAACTCCGCCAGGACCACGCCTTCTATCTGACGGACAGGGCCGATCCGCTCCCTGCGGCCCTGCAGGCGCGGATGGACGGGGATTACAACACCATTTATTTTTCCGTGTGGCACCAGAGCCGTCCTTTTCACGCCTGGGAGGAAAGAGTCCGCCATGATTTTAAAAGATACGCGCTCAGGCCCGGCTACGGCGAAAATAAAAAACCGCATCCCTCCTCGTGGCTGAAAAAAATGCAGCAAAACGCCGACCTGGAGGGCTACCCCAACGCACTCACCCGCGGGATCACGATCCGAAACACAAATTTGCGGGAGCTGCCCACGAATTCCCCCCACTTCACGAGCGCAAACGGGGACAGTTCCGCCTGGCCTTTCGACAACCTGCAGCGGTCGTCCGTGCCAACCGGCACGCCGGTTTTTATCGCCCACGTCAGTGCGGACAAAGCCTGGGCACTGGTGGAAACCTCCTTTACCTACGGCTGGATGCCGGTTGAAGACTTTGCCCGGGTCAATGAAGATTTTATAAAAACCTGGGAATCGGGGCGCTACGCGGTGATTCTGCGTGATGCCACGTCCGTTCTGGACCAGAACGGACGGTTCCTCGTGAAGGCGTCCGTGGGCCATCTTTTCCCTTTCACCGCGATAAAGGACGGAAAGGTTCAACTCTGTGTCGCCATGGCGGATCAAAACCGACGGGCAGTGATCCGGCAGGGGTTTGTCCCGGCGGAAGCGGCCGCGGCCAAGCCGCTCAGCTTCACCCCGGCCAACGCGGCCCGGATCGCCAATGAGCTGATTGGCGAACCCTACGGCTGGGGCGGTCTTTACGGCAACCGTGACTGCTCGGCCATGACCCGTGATTTTTTCACCGTCTTCGGGATCTGGCTGCCGCGGCACTCGGAAGATCAGGTGAAGGAAGCGGGCGCGTATATCGACCTGCGGGGCCTGTCGCCCGAAGAAAAGGAAAGAATCATCATGGAAAAAGGCGTCCCGTACCTGAGCCTCCTGTGGCGCAAGGGGCACGTGATGCTGTATATCGGCGCTCCGCAAGGCCGGGCGCTCATCTTCCACAATATCTGGGGCATTCGGACAAAGGATCTGCAGGGGCGTGAAGGGCGAAAGATCATCGGACAGGCGGTGATCACCGGTCTGACGCCGGGACGGGAGCTTTCGGATATGGACACGGCCGCCGGTTCTCTGCTGGACAACATCGCCGCCATGAACATCCTTTCCGCGGACGTTCGGGAGGCTCCGGCGCCATGAACAAATACAAAATCGTTCTTGAGTATGACGGCACCAACTACAGCGGCTGGCAGGCACAGAAGAACGCCAGGAGCATCCAGGAAACGGTAATCGGCGCGGCCCGTAAATTTCTGGGCGTTCCGGTGGAATTGCAGGGAGCGGGGCGCACCGACGCCGGTGTCCATGCACTGGGACAGGTGGCCCATCTGGAATGCGCCCGCCTGGTGAACGGAGACGCCCTGCGGATGGGACTGAACGATCTGTTGCCGGCAGGCATCAATATTCTGAGCGCACAGAGCGCTCACCCGCGGTTTCACGCCCGCCATTCGGCCGTGGGCCGCAGTTACCTGTATCTGATCGCGACGAGGCGCACCGCTTTCGCCAAAAAATACGTCTGGTGGGTTAAGGACAGCCTCCACATCGGCAAAATGCGGCAGGCGCTTCAGGTTTTTGAGGGCTTTCACGATTTTTCCTCCTTCGCCGACAAAAGAATGGAGAAGGGCGCTTCCACCACCGTGCAGATGGAATCCGCACGGCTTGAGGAATTCGAACAAATCATCGCGGTGCGCCTGGTCGCCTCTCATTTTCTGTGGAAAATGGCGCGGCGCATCGTCGGCATGATCGTTGAGGTTGGACGCGGCCGGGCGACGGCCGGCGACCTGGCCGGGATGCTGAAAAACTTTTCCGACGTTCCCGCCCGACACACGGCCCCGCCCTCAGGACTTTTTCTGGAAAAAGTCCTGTATGAAGGCGAGCGGCCGGCGGACATTCGGCCGCCGGTTTATCTGCCGTAACCCCCGGACCCTTTCCGGCGGCTTTGAATCCGTATTTTCAAAGAAAAACATTGACATGCTGAGGGAACTTTCCTATATTCCCGTCGCCGGGAAGAAGCTTTCGATCGCGCCTGCCGCTTTTCAAAAAGCTTCCTGCCTCGCCGGACGGACATCAGGATGCCCTTCCTGCTGAACCGCTTCAACATCGGAAACTCTTCAACCCAAGATACGCCAGGCCGACCCATGCAAGAGGATAAAAAAAAGAAACCGACATCGCTGGCAACCCTCAAGGACCTGATCAGCCGCAACCGCGAGTTCGACATCATCGATCTCTTTTCCGACATGCATCCGGCCGACATCGCCGATCTGATCGACGAACTCGAAGAAGAAGACCGCCTGCATCTGTTCACGCTGCTGAACGTCGACAAGGCTTCGGACGTGATCCTGGAGTTGTCGGACAGCTCCAGAGAGCAGCTCATCGAAGACCTGTCCAACGAACAGCTCACCGATATCATCGAAGAAATGGAGTCGGACGACAAGGCGGACATCATCGCCGAACTGTCGGACGATCAGGCCAAGGCCGTTCTCGACGCCATCGAGCCGGAGGAATCCCAGGAAGTCCAAGAACTGCTCCGGTACGCGGAAGACACGGCCGGCGGCATCATGCAGTCGGAGCTGGTCTCGGTCGGCAGACAGGCCACCATCAATGACGCCTTTCAGGCGGTCGTGGACGCCAAGGACGACATGGAAAACATCCACAATATTTTTGTTGTGGATCATGAAAACAAACTGGTCGGAACGGTTCCCCTGCAAAACCTGATCACCATGAAGCGCTTTACGCCGATCGTGGACGTCATCGACGAAGACATTCCCAGCGTCAGGGCGGACATGGACCAGGAGGAGGTGGCGCGCCTGTTCAAGAAATACGATCTGGTCTCCGTGGGCGTGGTGGACGCCGACAACCGCCTGCTGGGCCGCATCACCATCGACGACGTCGTGGATGCCATTCAGGAGGAGACCTCGGAGGACATATACCGCATCGCCGGTCTGGGCCACAACGATACCATTTTCAACAAGACCGTCGATTCCGTCAAGAAGCGCCTGCCCTGGCTCTACCTGAATCTCATGACGGCGCTGACGTCGGTTCTGGTGATCGGATTTTTTGAAGACACCATCAAGCTCATGGTCGCCCTGGTCTTTTTCATGCCGATTATCGCCGGCCTGGGCGGCAACGCCGGAGGCCAGACGCTGGCGTTGATCATCCGCGGCATTGCCCTGGGAGAAGTTACGTTTGAAAACGCCAAGCGCGTGTTGGCCCGGCAGATCGCCGTCGGAGTGACCAACGGCGTCGCCGTAGGGCTGGTGATTGCGATGATCGCCTACTTCTGGAAGGGCATTCCCATCCTCGGCCTGGTGATCGGCCTGGCCATGATCATCAGCGTGTTTGCCGGCACGATGGTGGGGGTTCTGATTCCGCTGGCCCTCAAGCGCATGAAGCTCGATCCGGCGCTGGGATCGAACATCCTGCTGACGGCCTTTACCGACGCTTTCGGATTCCTGTGCTACCTGGGTCTGGCAACCGTTCTCATCAAACTGATGGCCTGATCCCGGCGGCGGAAAATTCCGTTGACACGGAAAAACGACGGCGGCAGAATGTTCACGGATAACCATCCGACGGGAGATACGAAAGCAGCCTGCAATGAGATGGACCGGAAAAAAAGTTGGACTTGCCCTGGGCGGCGGCGGTGTCCGCGGCCTGGCTCACATCGGTGTGATTCAGGTTCTGGAAAAAGAGGGCATCAAAATCGACCTGATCGCAGGAACCAGCGCGGGCGCGCTCATCGGAGGCGCTTACGCGGCGGGCATGACCCCCCGCGAGATCGCGGCGAAAGTGGAAGCCTACCTGCAGAGTTCCGAATTCGAGGAATCCGCCATCCGAACGATGGGCCTGTCGTTTTCCACGGGACCGAAAAATTTTTTCGAGAGAGCGCAAATCTTTGCCCGGAATCAGTACTACCTGCTCAAGGCCCTGTTCCGTCCCTCCATCCTGCCCGCCGAGGACTTTCAGTCCCTCATCCACTACCTGCTGCCGGAAGTGGACATCCGCGACACACGCATCCCCTTTTATGCCGTATCCACGGATTTGATTACCGGCAGGCAGGTCGTCCTGCACGAAGGCTCCCTGCGTCAGGCGGTGCTGGCCAGCAGTTCCGTTCCCGGAGCGGTCGAACCCACCCGCCTGGGCGAGTGGCTGCTGGCGGATGGGGGAGTGACCAGCCTGGTCCCCGTCCACGCGGCGCGGGCGGCCGGTGCGGATGTCGTCATCGCCGTAACGGTGGACCGCGATCTGCCGAAAGACACGGACATCGAAACGGCAAAGGATGTTTTGTACCGGGCCGGAGAGATCACCGCCAACGCGCTGGAAACCGCCGAACTTCAAAACGCGGACGTCGTCATCCGCCCCGCCGTGGGTGACCTTCACTGGTCGGATTTCAGCCGGTCGCAACACCTGATCAAAGTCGGAGAGGACGCCGCCCGGGCGTCCTTGGAAAAAATCGGCTCTTCCCTCCCTTTTGCCCGCCGTCTTTCCCGATTTGCCCGGCGCCTTTTGCGCCAGGAACAGCAACCCGGCAACCGTCACCCCGATTTGTCATGAAAACATCCGACCCGATTCGTTCCCGCGTTCTGCCGCTCATCGCATGGGTTATGCTTGGCGCGCCGACGCCCGGCCCGGTGTCTGCCGCCGGGACACAGGATCGGGAAGCCGCCGTCCGGCCGTGGTCGGTTTCCCTGCAGACCCGGTATTTTTTTTGGGTCATCCGCTTACGTTCTTCCTGCCAGAAACACCGGCAATTTCCTCAGTAAAAATACTTGACATTAACCCGTAATCATTGATGATGTTTTTTCGGCACTCATGTTATGGTTAAGGCGTTCTTTTAAATAATGGAACGGATAACGGGTTAAGAGAATGTGGCAGCTCCTGAAAACCGGAAGAAAATGAAGAATGTTTTTCTACAACAGCGGGAGAAATCGTTGGGGGAGGTCAGACGAATCGGCCTGATCGCCGACAGCCACGGCGACTTTGAGCGAACGGAGTTGGCCGCCCATACTCTCCTGGTTTCCGGCGCAGAACGACTGATCCATCTAGGTGATTTCTGCGACACGTTGCAGGAATCCTCCTGGGTAACCACCATGCAGGTCCTTAAACGGCATCGGATGGTGACGGTCAAGGGGAATAATGATTTCCAGGTAGAGACGCTTCTCCATGAGCGTCGTCCGGGGCAGGATCAGGCGGAAGTTGAACTGCTGGCGTATCTCAAGTCGTTGCAAACGACGATAGTCATGGATGGTCTCTGTTTTGCGCACTCCCTGCCCTATGACTCCCTCCGGTCGTTCTATGAACCCGTTGATGACGGCACAACGGTTAAGGCCGGTAATATTTTTCGTCAGACGGCGCATCGCATCATCTTTTGCGGCCACTCCCACACCCCGGTCCTGTTCCGCTGGAGGAATGAAAGAGTGACTCGGGAGGAGATTCCCCGGGATACGACGGTTTTGATGAAAGATTCGGAACGCTACATTGTCGTCGTCGGGGCGGTGGCGAACAACGATTGTGCCCTGTACGACAGAGAGGCGACTCACTACCGGCGGATCCGGTTGGATTGAACATTCCCCAAAATAGCCTGCCGGTTTTCTACGCAACATGAAAAACATTCAGTTGCCGGATAAAGTCACGGATCTTATCCGACACCGGCGACCACCGGACATTTGATATGGAGCCCGTGGTGTGAAAATACCGGACAGCCGGAAAGTCCGGTTGATCGGGGCGCTTCTCCAGACGCCCGGCCTCCGTTTCGTTGGGACGTCCCTAACATTCCCATACGGAAGGTAAAACAATCATGGCGGAGAAACTTGACGAGAAACAGCCGATCGAATTCAAGGAACTGCTCCTGTCCGAAGCCGTCCAGTCCGATGATCTGATCAACATCTCGGACAGGAAGGGCATCGTCGGCAAACAGGGGCTGCTGGAGGAGATGCGCGGGTCCAGGCGGCAAGGGTCAAATCACAGGGGTGAAGAACCTGAAAATCCAAAAGGGGGAGTCTCATGGAATACAAACAGGTGCAGTATAAGCCCGGCAAGGTAACGCAGATCATCTTTAACCGGCCCGAATATCTCAACGCCCAGAGCTATCAAATGCTTGCCGAAGTCGACCAGGCCTTCACGGCAGCCGCCTCCGACAAGAATTGCGGAGCAATTGTCCTGTCCGGAGCGGGGCGGTCCTTTTCCGCAGGCCACGATCTGGGAACGGAGGAAGAAATCAAGTATTGCCGGGAACACGGCCTGACGGTGCCCAATGATGCAGATCTGCCGAAGAAAGTGGCGGATATGCACGAATGGTTTGTGAAAAAAACTTTGGACTGGCGCAACTGTCCAAAACCGACCGTGGCCATGGTGCATGGTTATTGTATTTATGCCGGATGGATGCTGGCCGCGGCGATGGATGTCATTTTTGCCGCCGAGGATGCCCTGTTCCTTCCCGGCATGGTCGAATACTTTTCCATCCCTTGGGACATGGGTCCGCGCAAGGCCAAAGAAATCCTCCTGGAGCATCGGTTCATTACGGCGGCCGAGGCCCTTGCTTACGGGTTCGTCAATCGGATCTATCCGGCGGACCAGGTGGAGAAAGAAGCCCTCGCCTATGCCGAACGCGTGGCCGACAATTGCCTGATGGCCCCCGCATGGACAGGAACGATCAAAGCATCCATCAATCACATGCAGGACGCCATGGGGTTCAGCACTGAAATTGAAACCGCCTATGCAAGCTTCTGTCTCATGCTCGGACTCGGCGCCTACTCGGCAGCCAAACCTGATGATGGCGGTTTCGCCCGCACCGGCATTGCCCGCAGGAACTTCGAATTGGCCAAACCATGGCTTTCCAGGCGGGGACTCTGATTCGAAACCATCCAGATAAGAGCAAGGCACAGTAGCACCCAAGCGCTGGAAACCGAAATAGTCGATCTTCATCCTGCTGTTTCTTGCAGCGGCGAGATCACTCTGAGATCTGTGCCGGGTTTCAGGCGATACATCCATGTGAACTGCACCGGGCTGGTGAAAGAAGGCGGTATCCGGATGCGCTCTCTCAATTGGCATTCATGAATGTCCGTTTTTTCATCTGACAAATTTTTAATAATATGCCGACCGGGGCTCAAGCGGCATATTGCCATAAAATACCAAGCGTCATAATCTCATGTTGATCGATATTTAAGCAATTTCCTGTTTGCATTCTTTTCGGCAAAGAGTAATAATCCCTCGGAATATCGAAGAAGCCAGGTAGATTAATTGTTATCTTCTTGCCGGCGATGAAAAAAGGACATTGTTTGAATAATTTAAATGAAGTCAGGATCAGAAATGCACGGCCTTCTGATCATGGAAAAGTCATTTCGGTTATGCCTGAATGGTGGGGCGGCCGTGATCTATCCTCTTCTGTTTTAAAAATTTTCTTCATACATTTTACCAGCACGACATTTATTGCGGAGATAAATAATCAGTTGGTGGGTTTCTTGGTAGGCTTTCTGTCGCAATCAGAAGAAAAGGTGGGATATGTTCATTTTGCCGGAGTTCATCCCAAATTCAGAAAGGCAGGTATCGGACGTCTGCTTGTCGAAGAATTTTATGAGGTCTGCAAAACAAAGAACAGAACGAT
>ERZ795051.2002-NODE-2002-length-23785-cov-12.260135_pt1 | contig 23785 bp, 23 predicted proteins | sample MGYA00375135_ERZ795051 | MGnify/ENA primary metagenome ERZ795051 (study PRJEB30180, sample SAMN05720222) | activated sludge metagenome | isolation source: Anaerobic digester | place: Japan | collected 2015-05-26 ... | reverse complement strand
TTAAGTTTAAATAAATTGCCAATTGCAAATCAAATAGTAAAATTGGAATAATAAACGTTAGAGCTATTAAAAATTTTGATAAGAAAGTGGCTAAAGTTGACTCCCAAATTGCTTGTTGCTTATTGGAATTTGATTCTTGGGAAATATGAACTCCCAAAGCATCTGACAAAGCATCGGCTATGGCAATAATTAAAATGCCGCTAATAACTATTTGTTTAGAACTTGTTCCAGAATTTAAGCCAATCATTAATCCTAAAGTTGTGATAACTCCGGAAGTTAGCCCAAAACTTAAACCGGTTTTAAAGGATTGCTTAATTTCTTTTATCATATTTTTTAATTATACTATAACCTATATTTCAAAAACAATTTTTGTTTTTCTTGATTTTTCATTTTAATTAGTCGATAATATAATAGTATTAAATATTTTTAAAAAATGGAAGAAAAACCAGCAAAAATTTTAAAACTCAACGAAGTAATCAGAAAATTTATTATTTCTGATCTAATTTTATTTAGTGGCTGGGGATTTATTTCTCCTTTAATGTCTATATTTATTGTTCAGGAAATTGGGGGAAACTTAATAAATGTTGGAATTTCGGTAGCAATTTATTGGGTTGTTAGATCAATTATCGAACTTCCTTTAGCTAATAGGTTAGATAAAACTCGCGGAGAAAAAGACGATTTTTATGCCCTAATTATTGGTTTGTTTATTGTGGCTATATCAGCTTTTTGTTTTACAGTAGTTAAAAATATCAATCAACTTTATTTATTTAAACTATTAGAAGGTATTGGATTTGCAATGTATGCTTCTTCTTGGTCTGGAATTTTCTCAAGGCATTTAGACAAAGATAGGATTGCTTTTTCTTGGTCAGCTGATCATATAGCAATTGGCATTGCTTCTGCTCTTGGGGGAATTTTGGGAGGATTGGGTGCTACTATTTTGGGTTTTAGATTTGTCTTTGTTTTTGGAGGAATTTTATCATTAATTTCAGCGATTATTATGCTTTCTATTCCCAAAATTATTTTTCCAAAACCAATAAGTATTGATAATAAATCTCTATCAACTACTGACCATTCAGCCAAAAATATAACTTAAAGATAATTGAATTTTTTATTAAAAATCGTAAGGCAAAGAATTAAAATTTGATTTTATTTTTTTGATTTTATTTTTTAGGGATTTAACCTTAAAAGCAGTAATAATTTGAAAAATTCCAAAAGTAATTGCGAAAATAGCGATGATAATAGCCAGTACTAAAATTGTGATATTGGGCCAAATTAAAGTAGCTATTCCAAAAACTAAACTTAATATTCCCATTAAAAGGATTTGCTACCAGCTATTAGTAATCGAATCCATAAAAGAACTAAAAATTCCTAGAACTGGATTTTTTATTTCTTGATTATTTTTATTTTCTATTTCCATATTTTTTAATAATTAATTTTAATAATTAATTATAGAACTTTTTATTGTTTAAAGCAACGAGTATGTAAAATTTTTATATTTTTTATATTTTTACTTTATTTTTTAATTTTTTAATTATTTAAAGCGTTTAGAGAATGTTCAATAATTTTAATAATAAAATCAATTCTATTTCGATCAGCTGGAGGAATATCAAGCCTTACGTTTTGCGCTTCTTCTAACAAAGATTCTAAATATTCTCTTAGGGTTGATCCAGTACCTAATTCTGTTGAGCCTAACGATCTGATTTTTTCTGCTTGTTCAATTGTAATTTGATATTTATTTACAAATTCTGGAAATTTTTTTCTAAAATCAGCATCTGAAAGTAAATCCAATACTACATTAAGATTTTCGATAATTTCTTCAAATTTATTTTTTTTATGAATATTTTGAGGTTCCCTCTCTTGTTTATTAAAATTCATATTTTTAAAATTAATTATTTTTGCTATTTAATATTTTTTTGTTTTTTAAAAAATGGTAATAAATGTTATTTAAAACAATACAATTTTATTTATTGAAAAATTAGTTGAGTAATTACAAAAAAGACATAAAAAGAAAGAAGAATTATCCCCTCTCTTTTGGTTACTTTTTGATTGGTTCTGACAAAAATGAAAAAGAAAACACTGGAAATAATCAAAAATAATCGGGAAATAGCAAATGGCGAAAAATCATCTATAAAAAACGGAGAAGCCAAACCAACTATTCCTAGAACCAAACTTGAAGGAATAACTACAGCCCCCATAAGATCCCCTAAAATAAGCCAAGTTTCATCTTTTTTAGCAGAAGAAATAGCAAAATAAGTCTCTGGCAAGGCGTTTCCCAAGCCTATAATCAAAATACTGATTAAAGCAATAGAAGTTCCTAATTTTTGTGAAAAAAATAAAGAAGATTGAATAATTCCTTCAGCAGCACTCAGTAGTAAAATTAATCCTAATAGAATAAAGCCTATTTTTTTTAAAAAAATTTTCCAGTCATTTTTAATAGTTAATTTATCTTTTTGTTCTTCTCCGTTATCGTCGTAAATCTTTTTAAACCTTTCTTCTTTTGAAAATAGCCAATAAATATAGGCGAAAAATATCACAAGCATAATAAGGCCATCCCCTCTTGATAAACTTCCATCAATTAATAAAAGCAGAGGAGCAATTGCGGCAATTAAAGTAAAAATAGAGCTTGTTTGCACGGTTCTGCTTTTAGCAACTATTCCTTTAGGAGCAATGATTGCTGCCAAACCAATAGCTAAAGTTAAATCAATTACATTGCCACCAACTACATCTCCTAAAGATATTTCCGGAGTTTTATTCAAAATTGAAACAATTGCTAAAAATAAATTAGGCAAACTTCCAGCAAAAGCCATTATAAAAAATGAAACTACAAATTCTTTCCATTCTAATATTCTGCCAATTTCTGTTAAATTTTTTACCAAAATTTGAGAAGCAAAATGCAGAACCGTACAACTAATTAAAAATATTGCTATATATCCAAAAGTAACCATAAGGAATATTATAATATATTTTTTAAAAAATCAAAAATAGCAAAAACTCCGACAAGAAGCCGGAGTTTTTGCTATTTGGTAAGCTAACGTTATTTTCCTAATAATTGGTTAAGTTTTGTTCTGGTAGCATTAGCTACTAAACCAGTTCCTGAAGTTAATCCTTGAGGAGTTAAAATTTCAGCTTTATATTTTTCCTGGAATTTAATAATCGCTGCTTTTGTTAGTGGGCCAAAGTAAGTAGTTTCATTACCAAGCGAGCCAACGCCAGAAGTAGCTAATCTGGTATCCGGATCAGAATTTAACATAATTTGAAGATATTTAACATCAATTGAAGAATCCCCTTTCTTGAGATTAGTTTTGAAAGTAAAGTTTTGAGGAATACCTTCGTAAGTAGCTCCTAACAATTTGCTAGTAGATTGTAGCAATCCTTTTTGAAGCTCCTCTAACTGCGCTTTTAATTCATTAACTTTAGCAATCAATTCATCGATTGTCATTGCTTCGGTAGTAGCGCTTAATTCTTTACCAGTAGTTGGAGCAGTTTGAGAAAATTGCCCGCTCATTGAAGTTGTTGTATCTTGTACGGCGGTGTTTTTTGTAGCAGTATCTTGCGGAGCATCGCCTCTATTTCCAGCCGCATCTGTAACATAGGCATCAGCAGTAATTGCGCCATCTTTAAGACCACTGAGGTCTAAATTAAGATTAATAGGAGTCCCAGCGACAATACTATTAGTATTTGTTACACCATTAGTGCCATCGCTAATAGTGTAAACGTATGTGCCATTTTCATTGCTGGTGATAATTACAGGCGCAGATGATTTATTAGTAGCGTTAATAGAATCTGGAATGTTAATAGTAACTGTTGGAGCTACAATATCATTATTTTTTGAAATTGCGTTGCTTCGGTTGCCTGCAGTGTCCTTGGCAGTTACCCAAACTGTGCCCCAAGCATTGTCGCCAATGCTGATAGCTACAAAACTGCCATTCGTAGCAGCGGTAGTTGAACTAATTAAGTTAGATGCTTCGCGAAGAGTTTCGTCGTTCCAAACCTCAACAGTGGCGTCGCCTTCAACTGCTCCATTAGAACCAGAAATAGTATCATCTGTTCCGGGCGCGTTTTGAGTGACCATTAGGTTGCCTTCAACTGGTGCTAAAGGCGGAGTGGTGTCAATAATTAAGGCTTTGTTATAGCTCAAAGAACCAGTTGTTCCTGGAGCAGCTAAAGTTAGGGTGGCATCGTTGCCAGCCACATCTTTAATTGTTCCGCCATTCAAGATTAAAGCGCCCGTTCCGGTATAATCCAAGTCATTAGAAGTATCGCCAGATTGAACTATATAAGTAAAGGTTAAAGTAGTTGAACTCGAACCTGAAGTGTAATCTGCTTTTTGATCGGTAGCGCCGGTTTCTAATTCAAGTTGAGGAGTGCCGGTAACATTGACTGCCTCAGTAAAGGTAACAGTCACGGTGATAGTATCATTAGCCTTGTAAGAACCATCGTCTTTGGCAGAGGTAACATTACTAACTGTTGGCGCGGTGGCATCGTAAGTAAAGATAGCAGACGAACCGACCAAAGTGTTGCCTGCTTTATCAGTAGCAGTGACAGTTACGGCATATGAATCGCCGTCTTGATAAGTAACAGCGGAAGCATCGTAACTCCAAGTAACATTTGTGCCATCAGTTGTTGCTTCGTGAGTAGTGGTAAGATGAGTGACGGTACCCCATTCACTGCCCGTCCAGTAACCCCAATGACTGGTATTTAGAATAACAATTGTGGCTGAGTTAGCATTTATTCCAGCGCCAGTGTAATCATCGCCAATACTACCAGTAAATGTAGTGGGAACTGCTCCTGCTTTATATCTTGCTCCATTAATAGGAGTGGTAACTGTAGCTGTATCAGGAGCTTTAGTGTCAATAACAAGATCTTTGTTAGCAGCTAAAGAACCACCTGCTCCCGGAGTTGGCAAGGTTAGGGTGGCATCGTTGCCAGCCGCATCTTTGATTGTTCCGTCATTCAAAGTTAAGGCGCCTGTTCCGGTATAATCCAAGTCAGCAGAAGTATCGTCAAATTGAACTGTATAAGTAAAGGTTAAAGTACCTGAACCTGAACCTGAAGCGTAATTTGCTTTTTGGTTGTTAATGCCGGTTTCTAATTCAAGTTGAGGAGTGCCAGTAACATTGACTGCTTCATTAAAGGTAACAGTCACAGTAATAACATCGTTGGCCTTATAAAAACCATCGGCAGTGATAGAGGTAACATTGCTGACTGTTGGCGCTACGGTATCTTGGGTAGTAGTAGGAGTTGTTGTGGCAGAACTTTCATTGCCAGCAGCGTCGGTGGCAGTTGCTGAAAGAGTAATAGTACCATCAACCAAAGCATTTGGTAAAGCTGTTGTGCCATCAATAGTAATATCAAAATCAGTGGCTCCGCCTGCAAGCTGTTGAGTTCCTGTTATACTGTTTGTGCCGTCAGATAAAGTTACACTGACTAAAGAATTTGCTTCAGCAGTACCAACTACATGAATTGCTGCTTTTTCTGAATTGTTGATTTTATTGTCAGCGCCACCAATAGAAGTGATAGATGGAGCATTGGGGGCGACTGTATCAACATCAAGTTTGTTAGCGTCAGTTCTTTCAGCAAGATTAGCCATTTCATTGCCATTTGCATCTTCGACTCCGGAGATAGCATAATAAGCTGTATTGACTTCTTCGTTATCATCGGCAAAAGTGAAACTTCCGGTCCATTTAGTATTACCATCTGACCATTGAATTTCTGTAGTAGTTACAGCGTAAGGACTACTATGTAGACCTTGAACCGTCACTGTTGGATCTGTTGTTCCGTCCATTGGTTCGCTAAAAGTAATAATAACAGTAACTGTTCCGGGAGCAGCAGCACTCGCTTCGTTTAATAGGGTTGGGGTAACGCTGACAACTGTCGGATTTACAGTGTCTTTGGTGACAGTATCTGTGCCAGCTGGGCCAGTGTTGCCTGCGGCATCTGTTAAGACGACAGAAGCTGTGAGTGTGCCATCATCTAAAGTAGAAACATTGATGCCTGTGATGTTAATATTTCCTTCTGTGTCTACTATGCTTGTGCCTGTGATAGCAGTAGTAGAAGGATTAGCGTCATCATCTACAGACCAAGCAATAGTAGCATTAGCTTCGCCTGTGCCAGTAATAGTGACTGCTATTTCATTGGTAGGATTAATAGGATCTAAAAGAGTAATAGATGGCGCGGCTGGGGGCGTTATGTCATTGGTCTTGCTGATAGCATCGCTTCGGTTGCCTGATGAATCTTTGGCAGTTACCCAAACAGTGCCATAGGCATTATCACCAATGCCAATTTCCGCAAAAGCGCCATATCCATCAGCAGGAGTTGAAGCAATTAAGTTAGATACTTCGCGAGCAGTTGCATTGTTCCAAACTTCCACAATAGCGTAGCCCTCAACTGCTCCATTAGAACCAGCAATAGTATCATTTGTTCCCGGAGCTTTTTGATTGACAGTTATATTAGCAGCAACTGGAGCATCTGGTGGAGTTTCATCAACGTATAAAGATGGGAAAGATGGTGAGGCAGTCGTGCTATTTCCGGCAACATCAGTAATAATGGCAGTAAAGGTAATGTTTTTGTTGTTACCAAAACCAGTCAGAGTTTCTAATTGAGCAGCGGTAATTGAAACCGTTTGTCTAGTATTAATACCAGTAATAGTAACAGGGGCCCCAAGATTTTGAAAAGCACCACTATCAACTTGGGCTTGAATTTGGATTGTTCCTCCTAATAAAGAGGGATCATCAGCGATATTCACGGTAATATCAACGCCGGTATTGGTATTATTCCATTTACCAGTCACGATATTGCCGCCAGTAGTTGTTGCTGAAAGAACGCTAAAAGCAGCCGGAGGAGTTATATCATAAATAAAATTATCAGAATTGCCTTGAGCGCTGTTGTCTAAATTATCAGTGGCTGTGGGAGTAACAGTATAACTATGCCCATCGGTAAGATGGCTATTATCAAAATTATAAGTCCAGGTGTCTACACCAAGAGTAGCTGATAAATTTGTGGTTGTTGCCTCCCAAGAATCTCCATCCCAATATTGATTGTTATTATTATCTTTTATGGTAATTGTAATGGTTTTTACTCCGCTTCCAGCGCCATCAGAAACTGTTCCATTGATAGTTGAAGCATCGTCCCAAGCGCTTTCGTTATAAGCGGATTTGGCAATGGTGACTGTTGATGTTGGCGCGGTATTATCAACCACTACTGCTCCGGTTTCAATATCGTATTCTCCTCTACTCTGAGGATCGGTATCAGCTGTTACGATGACATTGTAAGCTCCATCAGCCGTTCCGGCAGGAATTGTTCGGGTTTCTAAAAATGGATAGATTGATGTCCCTGCCTCAAAAGTAGTTGAAACCCAGGGTGAACTTATTATTGGAGTCCCATCACCTTTTTTAATCTCCACCATTACCATCCCAGCAAATGCAGTGCTATCGGTGATTACAGTAAAATTAACAATTACGTTCCCGCCCGGTTTTACATAAGCCTTGTTTGTGGTTGTTGGAGAGGTGATCTCAACAGAATTAACTGTCGCTGCCGAAGCAGAACCGGTAGTCATTATCATTCCGCAAACAGCGAAAATACTAACTAAAATTGAAAAAATTTTTTTGTTCATATTTTGTTTATTAATTATTTTCCTCTGCGTTTAAATAAAATCGGCCTATTTACTTTCTAAACGCTTAAGAAACTAAAAAATCCTGCGACTAAAAAATCGCAGGATTTTTGATATCTTTTAAAATGATTTCTTCAATTAATTTAATGAAAATCACTTTTTTCTTTATTTTTTAATAGTTTTGACATTTGTTCCAAACTATTTTCTCTTCTATTATACTTCAATTTAGAATTCTCTGTCAAGTTCTTTATAAAAGGGATTGCGAATAGCAAAATAGCTATTATTATTAGGATTTTTATCCGGCAAACTGGCTATTATACAAAGAAGCGTAAAATCCGTTTTGGGAAAGCAATTGCTTATGAGTCCCCTGTTCTACAACACTACCATCATTCATTACTAAAATTAAATCGGCGTTTCGAATAGTTGAAAGCCGATGAGCAATAATAAAACTTGTTCTTCCTTTCATCAGTTTATCCATTGCTAATTGGATAAGAGCTTCAGTGCGGGTATCAACAGAACTGGTTGCTTCATCTAAAATCAGCATTGGGGCATTGGCTAACATTGCTCGCGCTATAGTTAAAAGCTGTTTTTCTCCTTGGGAAATATTATCAGCTTCTTCACTAATTTCCATTTGATAGCCTTTGGGTAAGGTACGAATAAAATGGTCAGCATAAGCTGCTTGCGCTGCCCTAACCACTTCTTCATGAGTTGCATTAGGTTTGCCATAAGCGATATTTTCCTCAATTGTTCCGGAAAAAAGCCAGGTATCCTGCAAAACCATTCCGAAAAGCTTTCTTAAATCAGAGCGCTTTAAATCTCTGATATCCACCCCGTCAATTTTAATAGCTCCTTCATTAACATCGTAAAAACGCATCAGAAGATTGACAATGGTAGTTTTTCCAGCGCCGGTTGGGCCAACAATAGCAACTTTTTGGCCGGGTTGGATTTCAGCATTGAAATTTTTAATGACTATTTTGTCAGGGGTATAGCCAAAAACAACGTTAATAAATTCCACCTTGCCATTTACTTTTTTTAGCAAAACTGGCTGGGAAGTTTCTGGGACCTCTTCCTCTTCTTCTAAAAATTCGAACACTCTTTCTGCAGCAGCTGCTGTAGCTTGAAAAACATTGCTAATGTTGGCTGTTTGGATAATGGGACGGGTAAATTGGGTTAGATATTGAATAAATGCCTGAATACTTCCAATAGTCATTTTTCCTTTTATAGCCAGCCATCCGCCCAATACCGAAACAGCCACAAATCCTGAGTTTTCAATAAAATTTAATATTGGGTGAAGAAGGCCTGAAAAAAAGTTTGATTTCCAGGCATTTTCATAAAGCTTATTATTGATTTTATGAAAGGTAGCTATTGATTTTTCTTCGCCATTAAAAGCTTTTACTATGGTATGGCCAGAAAACATTTCTTCAATATGGCCGTTAATTTTTCCCAGAGAAATTTGGTGATTTAAAAAATATTTCTGCGATTTCTTTATGATAAAACTTGCCAAAATAAAACTAATTGGCAAAATAATAACTGCTACCAATGTTAATTGCCAACTGATAATAATCATCATCACTAGAATGCCAATAATAGTTGTAGTCGCAGTAACAATTTGAATTAAACCTTGATTGAAGTTTTGGCTTACGGTATCCACATCGTTTGTTACCCGGCTTAAAATATCTCCATAAGTTTGTTTTTCAAAGTAACTAAATGGCAGTTTATTTATTTTTACAGAGATGTCTTTTCTTAAATTAAATGTTACCTTTTGAGTAATTCCTGTCATAATCCATCTTTGCAGATAACTAAATAAAATATCTATTAGATAAACTGCAATTAGAATTTTTATTAAGTGAAGAATAGCCGCAAAATCAATGCCCTTATTTTGAGAAGAATTGAGATCCTTCATTGCTTCTACGCCAGCTACAATTTTATTGGTAATGTCTCCCAATATTTTGGGGGCAAAAACGCCAGAAACTGTGCTGATTATGGCAAAGATTAAAACCAAAAAAATCAAAAGATGATAAGGCTTCAGATATCTTATTAGTTTGCGCATTGTTCCTTTAAAATCTTTTGGTTTTTCTACCGCTCCCCTAAATCTTCCGCCTCCCATGCCAAAACCTCCTATTCTTGGCCTCTTGGAAACTGAATTAGTTGAAGAGATATCTGAATTTAAAATTGGGTCATTTTTAGCCATAAATTTATTTTGAATCTATTTTCAATTCTTCAGGAGAAAGCTGGGAAGCAGCGATTTCTTGATACACTTTGCAAGTTTTAAGAAGTTCTTGATGCTTTCCTTGTCCCACTATTTTTCCTGATTCAATTACAATTATTTTATCGGCGTCCATAATAGTGCCAATTCTTTGGGTAACAATAATAACTGTTTTTCCTTGCGTTTCTTGGCGTAAAGCATTTCTTAAAGCAGCGTCGGTTTTAAAATCCAAAGCAGAAAAACTATCATCAAATAGATAAAGTTCAGGGTTTTTAGCTAAAGCCCGGGCAATTGCCAAACGTTGTTTTTGGCCACCTGAAAAATTGCTGCCAGCTTGGCTAACAGAGCTCTTAAATTTTTGTTCAAGCTCCTTAATAAATTCAAGGGCTTGAGCTGTGGCTGCTGCTCGAAAAATTTCTTCTTGAGTTGCATTAGGATTGCCATAGGCAATATTTTCTTCAATTGTGCCACTAAAAAGCATTGCTTTTTGGGAAACATAACCAATGCGCTCCCTTAAATCATGTTGCTTCATAAGGCGCACGTCAACTTCATCAACTAAAATTTGTCCTTCGGTTACATCGTAAAAACGGGGAATAAGATTAATAATAGTAGATTTGCCGCTTCCAGTACTGCCAACAATAGCCGTAGTTTGCCCGGGAAGAGCAACAAAAGAAATATTATATAAAACTGGTTCTAAAGCGCCTGGATAAGCAAAAGTAACATTTTTAAATTCAACTTTGCCGCCTCGCTTAGGAACTTTGACTGGTTTTATTGGATCTTTTATCTGAACATCAGTTTCTAATATTTCAATAATTCTATCAGCTGATACCGAAGCTCGCGGAATAGCAATAAAAATAATTGAAATCATTAAAAAAGCGAAAACTGCCTGCATTGAATATTGTAAAAATGCCAATAGACTGCCAATTTGAAAACTACCCAAAGCAATCTGACGAGCGCCAAACCAAACAATAGCTATCATCATAAAATCCATAATCAGCATCATAACCGGTTGAAGAATAGTCATTAAACGATTAACGAAAAGATAAAGTTTAGTGAGATCTTGGTTTACTTTATTGAATTTTTCTTCCTCGTATTTTTCTTTATTGAAAGCTTTTATTACTTTCAAACCTGTCAAAATTTCTCTGGTTACTAAGTTTAATTTATCTACTAATTTTTGGAGCTGGCTAAATTTTGGGACAACTATTTTAAAAAGCAGAGCGATAATAAATATCAAAGCAACAACAGCAACTGCCATAATCCAAGTCATTGAAGGAGCTAACTGATATGCTTTAACAGTGGCTAATATGCCCATTAATGGAGCCATTAAGGCTATTCGAAAAAGCATTGCGAAAACAATTTGAATTTGTTGAATATCATTGGTAGTACGGGTAATTAAAGAAGCAGTTGAAAACTTATTAATTTCAACAAGCGAAAAATTTTCTACTTTAGTAAATACTTCATTTCGTAGATCTTTGGCAAAGCCGGCGCTGACTTTTGAAGCTAAATAACCAACCCCAACGGTAGCTAATCCACCACCAATAGTGATTAGTATCATAATCAAACCAGTACGTAAGATTAATTTAGTATTTTGGCCAATTATTCCTTGGTTAATAATTCTTGCCATATAATCTGGCAAAGCAAGCGTAGCAGATGCCTGACAAAAAATAAGAACAGCCATTAAAATAAGTAGCCCAATATATGGTTTAAAATATTTTAAAAGTTTAGTCATTAATTAACAAATTTATCTATTTTAATAAAAATTTCTTTTTTAATCAACAGAAAATAAAAAAACTGCTTCGAAGATGATTTTTGTTTTGTTCTGATTTCTTTTGACCTTAGAGTATATTGCATCCCAGATTTAAGGAGATATGCCAACTAATAACTTTACCCTACCTCGCTACTTAGTATATTACTTTACAAAAAGTAATTTTTTATTAATATAATTTTCATTTTGAATTTATTATATTTATTTTTTATTATTTCTGGCGTTAATTTTTATATTATTTTTGTTTTGATACTGAAAAAACAAACTAGCTAATACGTTATTTATTTTTAAATGAAAATTAATGCCTTAATGGCTTTATTGATTTTCTTGAATATTTATTAATTGGTTGTTAACGATTTTAAAATATTTTGAAACTCCAACTGAAGGAATTTCAGTCATTGGTTCGTCTGGATTTCTATCTGCATAATTGACAATTATTTTGCCATCTTGAAAATTGATTGTTTGAGGAGCAATTCGGTCGCCAAGAAAAATAGCATTAGTGCCAAGACATTTATTCTCGCTCCCTAAGGCAACTGCTACATAGTAAAAAGTACCACTACCGCCGGTTTCTTGAGTTAATAAAAAGGCTGAATCAGAAAAACCATCATTGTTAAAATCTCCTGAAACTTCGTTACCAAAATATCTGGTTATTGTTTTTGAAGCAGAATCAGAAATTGCTTCTTCTGAATATCCATTAACCAAAGAGACATTTTTCCCTTCAATGAGGTAAGTACAATTTTGAGGATCTAATGTGAATATTTGTGTTTCAGTTGGCTGTTGTGTTGGCTGTCCAATTTCTTTTGGATTTTGGAATTGATAAATTAAATAACCAACTGCAACAACTATCGCTAAAATAACAATTAAAATTATTATTTTTTTAGACATATTTTTTTAATTTTTAATTATTTTATCCCATTGCTTACCATTTATTATAACAAAAACTCCAAGAAACTAGAGTTTTTAAAGATATTAACAAAAAAACAAAAATATTTTATAAGTTAGATTGCCGAAAAAAGAATAAGGATCTTGCCATAATTTTACTCTTTTAATATTACTTATATTTAAGTATAATCAAGTTTATATGAAAAAAATCGTAAGAAGACAAACTTATTCTGTAAAAAATAAACCATTTTTCAGGTCGGTTGTTTTTGGAATTGACGTTGTTGCTCAAGATAAAAAAGATATAGAAAAAATCAATAAAGCTCTTTTGCTTATAAAGAAAATTGATCCAAGGCTTTTTTCTAAAGTTTTGCAATTAAAAGCTATTCTTATTTATCCCGGCAGGAATGAATATGGGGCAGTTTATGAAAAAGAAAGAATCTATATAGATCAACCAAAAGCTATTAAAGAGTCAACTTTAATCTATCTTGCATCTTCTATTGTTCATGAAGCTTGGCATATTGATCAATATAAAAGAAAAATAAGAGAATATGGAATTAAAACAGAAAAAGGGGCCTATTTGGTTCAGAAAAGATTTTTGTTAAAAGCTGGGGCCAAAGCAGATGCAGAATGGCTGGATAAAATGTATAAACAACAATGGTGGAAACCAGAACCCACTAAGACTAAAAAGAAAGCTGGTTATGATGATAAAAGCGTTGAAAAAACACGTAATGAATTCTGGAAATTTTTAAATAAATATAAAAAAGGCAAGCTACGCATTTTAGATTACAATGGCGCATAAAATAAAGAAAGATAAAATGTCTTTCTTTTTTGGCACCGTTTCGGAATTACCAATTGTTCTATGTGGCCCCACATTGTAAAAAGCATTAGAACAATAATTAAAAGACAAACTGAGTATATCCCAGATTTAAAAGAATATGCTGACTAATAAATTTTTAAATTATGCTTCATTTAAATTCTTCGCTTTGAGGTTTATCGAATTTTTTGATTTTTGCATTGTATTTTCTAGTTTCACAATAATTTAATTTTTTTTGTAACACCTTATTAAGTTTTTCGGATTTATGAAATTTTTCTGCTATATTTGCTATCTTGCAAGCAAAAACAATAACATCGGAAACTTCGGCTGGAACTTCATTCCATTGCTCTTCTAGAATAGCTTTAGATACTTCTCCCACCTCTTCTGTTAGTTTGAAAACAGCAATTTTAATAGCAGTATTCTCATCTTGGGCAATCCCCTTTCTTTTAGTGAATGATCTTTCCCATTTCTGAATATCATTGATTGTTACTTCTCTTTCCATAAATTTATTTATATTTATTAATATTCGTTTTTAATTTCTGACATTATATTTTTATTTAATTCTAGCATAGCTTATTTTAAATATTTTTCATTTTTATTATTTTAGCATAATTTCTTCTGAGGCTTCAAACAAAAAATAGGATTTTAAAATCCTATTTTTTGTTTGCTCCACATTGAAAAAGGCGTTAAAATAATAATTGAGAGGCAAAAAGAATATATTTATATTCCGGATTTAAGAGAATATGCTAATTTGTAAATTCATTACATTTCAAGGATTTTATTATCTGCTCTAGATAATTAGTTTACTGTTGCAGCTATTTGCAACGTCATCTTCTTGACAATTTTATTATTAATTGGAGATAAAACTATTTTTTAAAATCACTATTCAATAATAATAACTTCTCCATCTTTTAACGCTTTAAATGGAATTTTATTTTCTATCATATATTCTATAACCTTTTCAGTTTTTGGAGATTCGGGATGATCTGATTTATAATGTGGAACTATGCAATAATTGAGAATATTCAAGCCATCCCAAACAGTTTCTATCTTGTCCCCATAGGGTTTTGCGTTTGGATCATCTAATAAGTCCATACCTTTTAGTGTTGGCGTTAATACACAAACACCCGCACTGTAACCTCCATACAACATATCGTTATTTTCTTTAACTAAATTTTTTAAGATATTATCAAACCCACTTAATTTCATAGCTTGTCTTAATACAAAAACATTGCCACCTCGCACCCAAATTATACCGAAACTAGCAATTTTTTTCTCTAATTCGTCTTGTTTACCAAAATAATGGCGTAAATCTATAATTTCAATATCTAATAAGCCAGCATCTTTAAGCTGCTCTATATCCGATCGTTCGCTTTGTTTTCTCCTTTCTAGGTCATCTGAAAAATCAAGTGCGTTAGAAATATAAGCAGTTTTTTTATTTTTTGTTGGCATCAATTCTTTCAATCTAGCAACTTCATTCCCTAATTTATAAGAGGATAAATAAAATTTCATATTGTTTATTGAATTAATAAATTAGTTTTTCCATTATATTATATCTTAAAAAGACTCAATAAAAAAATCGTAGTTTTAAAACTATGATTTAAAAAATTTGAGCTAATAGAATGTTTTAAAAATCGTACGCAATACGATCTAACAATTTAATAGTATTTTGTAAAAACAAAAGGCTCCACATTGTAAAAAGCATTAGAACAATAATTAAGAGACAAAATGAGTATATCCCAGATTTAAGAGAATACACTAACCAATAACTTTACCATACCTCGCTACTCACTATATTGGTTAATGCCCTTCTTGGAATAACACAAAAACTTTGGTCACAAACCGGAGTTTTTGATATTGATAAACTAAGATTTATCTTTCTAAAATTGACAAATTGTTTTTAAGATATACAATAAAATTATGAAAAAAATAATTATAATGGCCTTGGCAGTAATTGTATTGAGTTTTTTGCTTACTACTGTAATGTTTAGAATATTCCCCTTTCACGATGTAACGCAAGAATATAATAAATGCGTTGGGGAATATAATGAAAATTATGATGAAGATTTATTTGTTGATTGTATCAATGGATTGTTTAAAGGCAATGGAATTTTTGTATACGAAATTAATTAGGGGTCAATAAAAATTAAAAGAATATAAGGAAAAACAAGCAGAATTGAATGAAAAAATGCAACGGTATACTGATGCTGATGAAAACTATTACATAACAGCAAATATGGTGCTAAATCTGGCTAAAAAAGCTTATGAAATCTTCCAAAGTTCTGAAGTGGAAGAAAAAATGCAACTTCTCAATTTTCTACTTCGGAACCTGCAGTTAAATGGTGAAAAACTAATTTTAAAATGAAAATACCGTATTGTAAAAAGCATTAGAATAATAATTGAAAGGCAAAATGAGTATATTTATATTCCAGATTTGAGCCCACGAGATTAATGACAGATTATTATATTTTACCCTACCCTGCTACTCACTATTTTTCTTATTATTCTTTATTACTTCCGTTGCCTCTTTATATTTAGAATTTTTTTGATTCTTTCAACACTTTGTGTACAATTTTAGCCTTCAAACATTCCCAATCTTCGGCTGAAAGATTGTATTTTTCTTGTATCTTTTTGCCAGAAATATCATTTAATTCGTCAAAATACTCTGTTTGTTTATCAAACATTTCTTCCCATTCCTTTTCTTTGCCGACCAAATGTTTAGAAGGGAATTTTTCTAATGCTTTTAAAAAGTTTTGGTGCTCTTCTTCTTCATACTCTTTTCTAATTAGTTCTTCTTCCTCGCTTAATTCTAATTCTGATTTTAACTTAATCTTTCTTATAATGTAAAGAAAAAGCCCAATAACTCCACCAATAACTCCACCAATAACTAAATACATTATTGATTCAACTAAAAAATCATTCATATAATTTGCATTTTTATTTCTTTGTTACTCTGGCGAAAGTGCAAAACTCGTCGCCAGCGATAGTTTTACACTTATAGTCTTTTGGTTAATTCGCTAGTAGTTAATAGCTATGTTTAGAGGTTGTTTTGCTTAATCAAATTTTTAATCAAGCGTCTTAATGGTTATATCAGCTTTGCCTGTTAGCTATGTAGTTTCCCTTATTCTTATAAAATCATCACTCATTTTTTAAAAATGTTAATACTCTTTTGTAAAATACTTACCTTCTTTATATGTATCGATTAATCCGTCTCCGTCCGTATCTACAAATTCACCATCAAGGGGGTCGCCCTCTTTCCAGTCGGGGTTCTCGTATACTATTGCACAAACATTTTTTTTCTCATCATAAGAATAGTCATATACATTACTATACTTAGATTTTATATAATTATAAAACTTATAACACTCCGTTCTTCTTTGGGCTACAAACTCTTTATTCTCTTGCCTTTGTTTACTAACTTGGCTGGCATAATAAAAACCACCTAAAATAAGACTTGCTATTAAAATTGTAGCTGGTAATATTAGTTTGTTATTTTTTTCTGTCATAGATTTATTTTATCATATTTTACCATATCCCACTACTTACTATTTATTATAACAAAAAACTTTAAGAAATGAGAGATTTTTAAACCAATAAGTATTCTGATTTGCTCCGGTGGTAGGATTCGGACCTACGACTCTCGCCTTAACAGGGCGCCGTTCTACCGCTGAACTACACCGGAATAATAATATTATATAATAATACTTTTAAAAATCAATTCTAAATTCATAACCATGCTTTTTAAAACCAAGTTTTTCATAAAGCTTTTGAGTGCTTTCTTTTTCAAATCTTACATTAGCTATTAATTTATAGCAGCCTACTTCTTGTGCTTTTTGAATTGTTTTTTGAATCAAATTGGAACCTATTCCTTGATGACGATAATTTTCATCAACAAAAACATCTTCTAATAAACCATAAGGATTACTATGAAGTTCATTATAAATTAAATAAAGATAAGCCCTACCAACTACTTTATTATTATCAAAGACTTTGACTTTGATTCCAGAGGTTTTTATTTTTTGGAATTTAAAATCCATATTATAAAGGATTGGTTTCTTTTATTTTTTTAATTAATTCATTTTGTTTCATCTTTTCTAAAGATTTTGCCTCAATTTGCCTGACTCTCTCTCTGGTAATATTAAACATATTGCCAACTTCTTCTAAAGTATGAGATACTCCATCAATTAACCCAAAACGCATTTCAACAACTTTTCTTTCTCGTTCTGTTAAAGTACTAAGAGCTTCTTTTAATTGATTTTGAAACATTTTAAAAGAAGCAACTTCTTCTGGTCCAGCGACATGTTCATCTTGAATAAAATCGCCAATTGAAGTTTCTTCTTCGTCAGTTGTTACTGGTTTATCTAAAGAAACTATTTCTTGGTCTAATTTTATTAAATTGAAAACTTTATCAATATCAATTTTCATTTCAGCAGCAATTTCTTCTGGCAATGGATCACGATTTAGTTCAGTTTGTAATTTTCTTTTAACTTTTTTATATTTGCCGATTGTTTCAACCATATGAACTGGAATTCTGACTGTTCTTCCATAATCAGCTATTGCTCTGGAAATAGCTTGTCTAATCCACCAAGTAGCATAAGTTGAAAATTTAAATCCTTTGCGATAATCAAATTTTTCAACAGCTCTTGTTAAACCAATATTTCCTTCTTGAATTAAATCCAAAAAACTCAAACCTTTTGAACGATTGATATATTTTTTAGCATTAGCCACTACCAATCTTAAATTAGCTTGAATTAATCTTTGTTTTGCTTCTTTATCTCCCTTAGCTAATCTTTTGGCTAATTTTCTTTCTTCTTGAGGAGTTAACAAGGGAGTTTGGCCAATCTCTCTTAAATAAATTTGAACAAAATCTGGAAGTTGTTCCCCTGTTCCACTTTTCAAAATTTCAAAAATTTCGTCATTAGTCATTTCTTGGGAAGACGATGAAGTTTCCAAAAGATTTTTACTACCCATTAAATTTAAATGATAGGTTTGAAGTTTTTCATATAAACTTTCAATAATTTCAACATTATCTTCAATATCTGGTATGGCTTTTAAAATTTCTTCTTCGGTAATAAATCCTCTTTGTCTTCCCCTTTTTACAAGATTATCAATAATTTGTTCTATTTCTTTAGAAATTAAAGAAGTTTTTCGTTTTTTAGAAACCATTTGTTTAGAAGCTTTATTTTTGTTTTTAATAGTTTTTTTAGAAGAAGTTCCTGATTTTATTTTAGAAGTTTTAGCTTTAATGGTTTTTAATGACTTATTATTTGTTTTTTTAGAAGAGTTAATAGTTTTTTTTGCTTTTTTCATTGTGGTTAATGGTTTTTTCTGCTTTTTTTGAGATTTAACAGTTGTTTTTTTATTTTGTTTTCTGACAATTTTAGAAGCCTGTTTTCTAGGCTTAACTATTTTTTTTATTTTTTTTGTTGTTTTTTTCATATTTTTTTATTCTATAAGGGCTAATTGGGAAGTTAATTTTTTTATTTCTAAAAGCAAATCCTCAAGCTTTTGATCATCATTGGAATTTTCAACTTCTTTTAAATTAATTGTTAATTCCTTAATTTTATTTTTTAAATATTCTTTTTTAAGTTCCATCAATTCCCAGTCAATTTCTTTTTCTAAATCAAATTCGTTTTCTTTATCGTCTAATAAATAAATTTCATATTCAGCTCTTAAAATTAAATTATTGATTAGTTCATTATTGATCTCGTTTTTTAAATTATTATTCAATAAAATTAAGATTGTTTCTTGATATTTATTTGGAAAATACTCGTAATAATCTTTAAGTTTTGGCAAAAATTCCTGATTTTTTAAAATAAATCCTAAAACTTTTTCAGCTAAATTTTCATAACGAGATTTGACAAACAAAGCTTCTGAAATTTTATTTTCAATATCATTATTATCAGTTGCTTCTAAAATTGTAGGAATTTTTTGAAGTTCTTCGTTTAAAAGCTTTAAATCAATTCCGGATTTAAAAGATAATTTCTCGAGCCAATACTGTCTGTCGATAGTTGAAGGTAAAAGTTTAATTCTTGAAAGTAAATAACTTATTGACTTTTTTTTGTTTTCAAGGGAATCATTTATTTTCAAATCTATTTTTTCAAAATAATATTCCATTATATCTTTTCTATTTTGTTTTAAAAGATTTAAGGCAGAATTGGGATTATTTTTTACATAATCAGCTAAATCTTTTACTTGAGAAATAGTGATAATTTTAAGATTAAATCCTTTTTGAATAGCTAAAGCAATTGAGCGATCAGTAGCAATTTCTCCGGCGCTATCCATATCAAAATTTAAAACTAAATTATTGGTAAATCTCTTTAAAAGTTCTAATTGTTCAGAAGTTAAAGCTGTTCCAGAAACAGCTACAATATTTTTGATTCCATCTTGCCAACCCATAATCATATCCATATTTCCTTCAACAATTAAAGCTTCATCACTTTCCCTAATTTGTTCTTTGCTTTTATCAAAACCAAACAAAATTCTTCCTTTTTGATAAACAATTGTTTCTGGAGTATTAATGTATTTAGCAACTTTATCTTCATCTTCACCATTAAATTCTTTTGGCAAAATCCTTGCTGAAAATCCAACTATCCTGGAATTAGAATCCAAGATTGGAAACATAATTCTATTTCTAAAACGATCATAGTAATTTGAAAAAGAATCAGATGTGTTTTTACTAAAATTAACCCCACTTTCTAAATTTTGATTAACTTCCTCAACATCAAAATTATCTTTAAAACTTTCTTTTTTAATTATTAAACCAGCTGCTTCAATTTCAGAAGGAGTAAAACCCTTATTTTTTAAAAAAATTAAAAGGCTATTCCAAGAATTTGGAGCAAAACCCAGTTGAAATTCATTAATTGTTTCTTCTTTTAATCCCCTGCTTTTTAAATAATTTTTAGCTGATTCATTTTTTGAAAGTTCGTTTTTATAAAAAGTAGTTGCTTCTTTTAAAATTTCTAAAATTTTTTCTTTTAAAGAAGTTAACTTATAATCGTATTTTTTTAAAGTAATTCCAGCTTTTTCAGCTAAGATTTTTAAAGCTTCTCCAAATTCTACATTTTCCATTTTCATTACAAACTTAAATAAATCCCCCCCTTCACCACATCCAAAACAATGCCATAATCCTTTGTCTGGAGAAACAAAAAATGACGGAGTTTTTTCTTTATGAAAAGGACATAGACCCCTGTAGTTTCTGCCTGCAGGGGTCAGTTTTACAAATCCAGAAATGTAACTTACTAAGTCAATTTTTTCTTTTATTTCGTCGTAGGGATTCATTATTTTTCATCTTGAACTTCAATTCTTTTCTTTTGAGAAGAAGCTTGTTTAACTAAACTAATTTTTAAAACTCCGTTTTTAAAAGTTGCTTGAACTTTTTCAGGATCAACTTTTGCTGGTAAAGCAAACTCTCTTGAAAATTCTCCGAACCTTCTTTCCATTCGATAGAAATTTTCTGATTTTTCTTCTTCGCTTTTCTCGATTTTCCCAGAAATATTTATAGAATCTTCACTTACTTCAATATTAATATTTTTTGAATCAATTCCAGGTAAATCAGCCCTAACTAAAATTTCATTGCCTTTTTCTGAAATATCAACTTTAGGAGTAAGAGATGGTTCTATTTCAGAAAAAGATAAAAATGGCTCTTCCCAAAATCTTTCTATAAAATCTCTAAATGTTGGGACTTTTAAAATTTCATCATTTTTTGAGTCTTTGCGAATTATTTTCATAGTTTTTAACTAAATTGGTTAATTAATTCGACCTAATTAGCTAAAAAGCTATAATCAATAACAATTTATAATAAAAAAGGTGTCAGTTTTTAGTTTGAAAACTGATTTTTGAAGGTACGGTTTGAGATTCTATTTTAGAAAGTACTTCAAGTTTTTTAGAATTTTTGAGCTTTTTTCGAGCTCTGGATAGAATTAATTTAACAGCATTTTCGCTTTTATTTAAAATCTGAGCTATTTCTTTAATTTTTAAGCCGTTTTGATATTTCATTAAAATTACTTCCCTGTAATTAGGCCTTAATTTTTGGATTTCATCCAATAAATCGTTTAAAGCAGATTTGGCAATTATCTTTTCAGAAATTGAAATTGGCTGTAAATTTTCATCTTGTAATGGTAAAGTTTTTTGTTTTTTATAATAATTAACCAATAAATTATGGGCTATTTTTTGAAGATAAGACAAATAACTAAAACCTTGAAATTTATAATTTTTTAAATTCTTAAAAGCTTTTAAAAAAACTTCTTGAGTTAAATCTTGGGCTAATTCTTTATTAAAATTTAAAGCGTAATAAAAATAATTAAAGATATTTTGATAATATTTTAAGTAAATTTCAGTAAAATTTTTAGGATCTTTTTTAGCTTTCGAAATAAGTCCTTCATCTTTTAGAGCTTCGGTTAATTTGATAGTTGGCATATATTATATTATAAACAAAAACCACTCATTTTAAAATAATGAGCGGTTTTATCTTATTTTTACCTTTTAAAAAATTTACTCAGTAGTTATTCCATCAAATTCTTCTTCGTTAGCCATTGCAATTTCTTTGGTTTCGTGAATAGTCCCATCTTTATGGTTTGCTGGAGAATAAATTGTATAAAGCTTTAAACTCTCGGTAGCTGAAGTATTAATAACATTATGCTCACTGCCAGCTGGTACAATAACCGCTGAACCATCTGAAATTTCATGCTCTATTCCATCAATAACTACTTTTCCTTGTCCTTTTTCAATTCTAAAAAATTGGTCAACATTAGGGTGAACTTCTAAGCCAATATCTTCGTTAGGCTTTAAGCTCATTAAAACTAATTGGCTGTGTTTTCCAGTATAAAGAACTTTTCTAAAATTTTCATTTTCTAAAGTAAGTTTTTCAATATTATCAACATATCCTTTCATATTTTTTTTATTTCAATTAATTAATCGACTTTTAAATAATAGCATAATAACTTAAAAATCTCAAGAAATTTTAAAAATTATCTTGATTTTTTATCTAGTCAGTTTTATAATTTTATTAAATTAAACACAATAAACAATATGGATAAAAAATTCAAAGTAGTACTCTGGGTTTTAATAGCTTTATTAGTTATTTTATTAATTGTTGTGTTAATAATGATTAATAAAGATAACACTAAAAAAGATTACTCAATTATTTATTTAGATACTGGAGAAATTTATATTGGAGTTTTAAAAAGATTTCCATTTACTCAATTAACTGATGTTTATACTCTTCAAAGCGATCAAACTGGCCAATTAGCCGTTGTTCCAATGTCATCTACAATTTGGGCTCCAATTACTCCTTTAAGATTAAATCCGGATAGAATAGTTTTTTCAGCAAAAATTTCCCAAAATAGTCAAGTTTATCAAATAATAACTAATCCCACCAGCCAATCTCAAACTACTGGACAAATTCAAAATCAAGAACAAATTTCACCGGTTCCCTCTATAACTCCTAACGAACAATAAGATTTATTTCCAATATTTTCTAAATTTTCCAAGATCTTTATCTTGATAAAGTTTTGGCAGCATCATTTCTGGCTGCCAATTCTTTTTTAAGCTTTCAATATCTATTGATTTTTGATATTTTCCTCTGAGTTGATATTCGTCAATTTGAGAAATTGGTTCAACTTGATGAAAAATAATTTGAGCAATTCTCATTCCAACAACTAAAGGAATTACTACCGAAGAAAAGTTTGTAATTTCCATTGTCCAACGGTTAATATAGCCCACATCTCCCCAGCCAGCGCATTTGCAAACCGCTATTCCAATTCTTCCCAAAGAACTTCTAGCCCGCATTTCGCTAGTAATTGCTAAATCTTTAGAATTTTTTCCACCAATAAATTCGATAGTGTGAGCTAAAATAGTTTCATTTGGAGAAATTAGAATAACTTTATCAGTTGGCTTCAAATTTTTAAAAGAATTTAATTGTGATTTTATTTTACGAACTTCAATTGCTTTTTCTAATTTAAAATACATTTTATTAATTGAATCTTTTGAAAAAGGATTTAAAATTTCAGTTCGCTCCATTTGATTTTGTCTGTAAAAATATTCCCCTAACCTAACATCGTAACTTGTGCTACTTAAATTTTCCCTATTAAATGGTTCAATAATAATTAAGCCATTTTTATAGTATTTTAAAATTTCTGGTTTTGATAGAACTGACATAAATTTATATTAAAAAATTATTAGTAATTAATTTTAACCAGTTTTTAGAAAATAGCAAGTTCTTAAAAAAATCATTGATGTAGCATTAAGCTAAAACCTCTTGACTTTTCTAAAAAAGTTTGCTAGGATAATTATGTAGATCTAATTTAGAGCAATCTGAATTAGATCTACACGCGGTTCGTCTCGCAAGAGATGAATCGCATTGTGAGCCGCTAAGTCGCAAGACAAAGCGGCTCTTTTTTTATCCTGTTTTTTTGTTTTTATAACCTTATTACTATTAGAATGCATCTACTACGATGTAATTTCCTTTATCGTTTTTGTCAATTTTAAGATTAATATAATTCCCTTTAG
>ERZ795051.1990-NODE-1990-length-23936-cov-5.899920_pt1 | contig 23936 bp, 23 predicted proteins | sample MGYA00375135_ERZ795051 | MGnify/ENA primary metagenome ERZ795051 (study PRJEB30180, sample SAMN05720222) | activated sludge metagenome | isolation source: Anaerobic digester | place: Japan | collected 2015-05-26 ... | reverse complement strand
ACAAGCTCACGTCCCATCCCTTCGATCTACTCGTTTCCGACGTGGACATGCCGCGCATGAACGGCATCGATCTGGTCCGGATGGTCAAAACCGATCCGCAGCTTCGGGACATGCCGGTGATGATTGTCTCCTACAAAGACCGGGAGGAGGACCGGCTGCGGGGCCTCGAAGCCGGCGCCAACTACTATCTGACCAAAGGCAGCTTCCATGATGAAGGCCTGCTCGACGCCGCCCGCGACCTGATCGGAGGACCCTGATGACGCTCAAAATCGCCATTGCCCATCACGACGAGAACGCTTTGAAAATCCTGAGCCGGATCCTCGAGCCGGACGCCGACTGTACGGTCGTCTGGACCTCGGGCCGCGGGAGCGATGTCGTCCGGCATTGCCGCCGCACCCCGCCGGACATCCTGCTCGTCGATTTGGAGCTTGCCGACGTGAACGGCGCAAAACTGATCTGCGACGTCATGAAAGAAACCCCCTGCGCCATCCTGGTGCTGACCAACGCCAGGGAACGGCAGGCGGGCAAAGTGTTTGAGGCTATGGGGTGCGGGGCGCTCGATGTCATCGCCACGCCCGTGCTTCATTCCAACGGGTTTCTGGAAGGAGCGGACGCTCTCATCAAAAAAATCGACACCATGGCGAGGCTTTTGGGAAGCGCAACCCGGCCGGCAAAACCGGCCTTGACCGTCCGGCAGCCTCAAAAAGAAAATCAGCCTCCCCTCGTTGCCATCGGCTCCTCGACGGGCGGCCCCAAGGCCCTGGCCACGATCCTCGCCGGCCTCCCCGGGGAATTTCCCGCCGCTATCGTCATCTGCCAGCATGTCGATCTGCAGTTTGCCGGCGGTCTCGCCTCCTGGCTGAATTCTCAAACCAAGCTGACCGTGGACATTGCCCGAGAAGGCGTGCAGCCCCGGTCCGGCTCCGCCCTGGTGGCCCAAACCAACGATCACCTCGTGCTCGGAACGGACGGAGCGCTTCACTACACGGAGCATCCCCGGGATTACCCTTATCGCCCGTCCGTCAACGCACTTTTTGAAAGCCTTCGAAAAAACTGGCCGCAAAACGATGTGGCGGTCCTTCTCACCGGCATGGGGCGCGACGGCGCAGAAGGTCTGTCGGCTCTTTTCAAAACCGGCTGGCACACCATCGTCCAGGATGAAAAAACCTCCGTCGTTTACGGCATGCCGGCGGCGGCCGTGGAACTCGGCGGCGCATCGGAAATCCTGCCCCTGGACCAAATCGCCGGAGCCATTGTAAAGAAAATCACCAACCGCAAAGGAAAAACATCATGACCGAGAAAGAAAATCCAGTCCCCGCCCCGTCCGGCAGACGGGACCCGGCAGCCACGCTGACGGCTCACAAAATCAAGGTCCTGCTCATCGATGATCAGGCGATCGTCGGCGCGGCGGTAAAAAGAATGCTCGAGGCGGAAACGGACATCGTTTTTCAGTTCTGCCAGGACCCCACGCAGGCCATCCCGACCGCCGCCTCGTTTCAGCCGACGGTGATTCTTCAGGACCTGATTATGCCGGAGATCGACGGCCTGACGCTGGTGAAATTTTTCCGCGTCCATCCCCAGCTCAAGGACGTGCCCCTGATCGTTTTATCCTCCAAGGAAGAGGCGGTCACGAAAGCGGACGCCTTCGCGCTCGGGGCCAACGACTACCTGGTCAAGCTCCCCGACCGCATCGAACTGATCGCCCGCATCCGCTACCATTCCCGGGGCTACATCAACCTGCTGCAGCGAAACGAGGCTTACGCCGCGCTGCTCGCCAGCCGGCAGGCCCTGGCCGCGGAGCTGGCCCAGGCGGCCGACTACGTGGTATCGCTCATGCCGCCCCCCCTGTCCGATCCGACCATCACGACGGCCTGGCGCTTTTTCCCCAGCGCCCAGCTGGGCGGAGACAGCTTCGGCTACCACTGGCTCGATGAAAACACCTTTGCCGTTTATCTGCTGGATGTCTGCGGGCACGGAGTCGGCTCGGCGCTGCTTTCCGTTTCCGCCTTCAACGCCATCCGCTCCCAGACACTGCCCGATACGGATTTCCATTCCCCGGAGCAGGTGCTGGCGGCGCTCAACAGCGCTTTTCAGATGGAGCATCACAACAACCTCTACTTCACGATCTGGTACGGCGTTTTCGACCGCCGGAACCGGGAGCTTCGCTTCGCCAGCGGCGGCCACCCGCCCGCGTTTCTGATCTCCAGGGAGGGAACCCTGAACAAACTCATGACGAACAACCTGTTCATCGGCGGCCTTCCGGAAAGCGCGTACCAGGGGAGTTCAATCACCGTTCCCCCCGGGGCGAATTTGTATGTCTTTTCCGACGGCGTTTACGAAGTGGATCCTCCCGAAGGAAGCATGTGGACACTGGATCAACTGGGGGAATATCTGCTGCAGCACAAAATGGAAGCGGGCGAAGACATTGATGCCCTGTACCGGAAAATGCAGGAATACCACGGCCAGCAAACCCTGGAAGACGACTTTTCCATGCTGGCCGTTCACTTCACGTAGCGATCGGGATGAACGGGAGCCCGCCCTCGGGTCCGGTGCGGGACGATTTACCGGCGAAGCGACTTCAGGTTGATGACCACCACAAGCGTATACAGCACAACGATGAAGCCCAGGGCGTAAACTGCAAACGGCCCGCCGTACGCGTAGGCAACCCAGCAAACCGCCGCGCCGAAGCTTTTGGCCAGCACCAGTCCGCGGACAACGCCGAGCCTGCCGAACAGCCAACGCAGGAGAGTGTTTCGTTCCCTCACGCCCCGCTTTTTCAGGGCAAAAAACGTCGTCACTCCATCGCCGATCTGCAGCGCTATGGCCAGGCCCAACAGCATCTCATTCATGGAACTCCATCCTTGAAGATTCACCGCGGCGGCCCGGAGAAAACCGGACCGCTATTCCCGCCCGCGCGGCTTGAGAACCAGAAAGAAGAGTTCGCCTTTTTCCTTGAGGCTGCCGGCGGCGGCCTGCGCTTCGGGGCCGAATCCGCAGAACAGATCGACGCGACCCGGACCCCGGATCGCGGCCCCCTTGTCCTGATTCAGGACAAAGCGTGAAAATTCGACGCGGCGGACCACCCGGTAATCCTCGTCCAGAACCGGTTTTCGCAAACGAATGAAGGCGAGCGCGCCCTGCGGGAAATACGCCGGGTCCGTGGCAATCGACCGGTGGGGCGTCACCGGCTGCCCCAGCGAACCCACCGGTTCACGGTCCACGAAACGGAAGAAGATGTAACGTTCGTTGTGGCTCAGAATTTCATAGATTTCTTTTTCACTTTTGTCTTTCAGCCAGGCTTTGAATCCGCGGTAGGAGGCATCGCTCCGGTCCAGTCTGTTTTCATCCAGCAGGTTCTGCGTTACGGAGCGAAACGGCCGGCCGTTGTTTTGGGCATAGCTGACGGTCAGCATGCTTCCGTCTTCCAGCCGGATTTTTCCCGATCCCTGGGTGTGCAGGGAATTCAGTTCGACGGGGTCGGCAACCCAGATCAATTCCAGTCCTTTGCCCTGCAGCACACCTTCCACATCGATTTCCCGGCGGGAATAGTAGGGAACCAGCCGGCCGTTTTCCCGTCGGCCGATCCGGGTTTCATTCGGGGATACCTTTTCCAAAACGATGTCCGGCGGCGGGCGGTAGAGCGGATATTTGTACTTCTCCGTCTTCGTCAGTGAGCCTTCCAAAAGCGGCTCGTAGTAGCCGGTAAACAGGACGGAACCGTTTCCGTTTTCCCCTGCCGCCCGAAGCAGAAGAAATTTCTCCGCGATCCGGTCTTTTTTCTGCTCGACGGGAATGTCCGAGGTCAGGATTTCGCGAAAAGCGATCAGCGTTTCCTTCATCTGCGCCGCGCTCACCTGACGGTCCGCGATCCGGAAGATCTGATTCTTTCCTGAACCGTCGTAATAGAGCAGGCTGCGGTCGATGGCCGTGAGAAGAGATTCGACATCGAGGTCGTCCACCAGATCCAGGCGCCGGGCATCCGCCGGCACCAGCGCCTCGCCCGGACGGGGCGGCTCCGGCCTGAACGCCTCTCTTTTCGCACAGCCGGCCAAAAGGACCAGGACCGCCAGCATCAGGAGCAAACCGATTTTCAGAAGCTTCATAGTTCGATGATCATCGCGGTTTCATCGCAGTAGTCCGGAAATTTGGGGCAGCGAAAGCAGTCGGACCAGACCTTTTCCGGCAGAATGGCGCGGTCCACTTCCTTGAAGCCCAGTCCGGCAAAAAATTCTTTTTTGTACGTCAGGGTGAAGATGCGAAACAACTCCAGGGTGATGGCGTCGGAAATGCAGAATTCGACCAGCTTGCGCCCGATGCCTCTTCTCCGGAACGCGTCGTCCACGTAAAGGGAACGGATTTCCGCCAGATTTTCCCAGATGATGTTCATCGCGCAGATTCCCACGATCTTCTGTTGTTCTTCGTCGAAATAAACGATGAAGTCCCGTACGGAATTGTAAATATCCATCAGGGAACGGGGCAGCATTTCCCCTTTCGCCGCCGATACGTTGATCAGCCGGTGAATGGTCTTGACGTCACCGATGCGCGCTTTTCTTAGCATTTCTGCTCCTCCCTGCAGCGGACCCCGCGGCGGCCAGCAGTTCCCGGGCATGATCCCTCGCGGTTTCGGTCACATCCACGCCGCCCAGCATCCGGCCGATTTCCTCGATTTTCTGCTCGTCATCGATTTTTTCCACGACCGTGGACGTCCGGCCGCCGGCGACTTTCTTGCTGACCCGCAGATGCGGGCCGCCGAAGCTGGCGATCTGAGGCAGATGCGTGATGCAGATCACCTGATGATGCGCCGACAATGTCTTCAATTTTCGTCCGACGATCTCCGCGGTGGCGCCGCCGATGCCCGAGTCCACTTCATCGAACACGACGGTGTCCACCGAACCGATCCGCGTCAGAACATTCTTCAGCGCCAGCACGATGCGCGACAATTCGCCGCCGGAAGCAATTTTATGGAGCGGCTTCGGCTCTTCCCCGGCATTGGCCGTGAGATAAAATTCGATTTCATCGCCGCCCTTCGGTCCGTAGACCGTTTCGTCCTCCGGACAGCGCCGCAGAAATTTCACGGCAAAGGAGGCGTGCGGCATGTTCAAATCGTGGATTTCCCGGTCCACCGCCCGCTCCAGACTTCGCGCGGCCTGCTGCCTCATCGCCGAAAGCGTAAGCGCCCTTTCCCGAAGCTCCTCCGCGGCCGCATCTTTTTCCTTCTTCAAGCGCGCAAGCTCTTCTTCCGCGCCGGAGACGCTCTGCAGCTCTTCTTCCATCTCCCGCTTCCTGGCCAGCACCGCTTCCAGCGTGCCGCCGTGCTTGCGCTTGAGCCGGCCCAGCGCGTCCTGGCGTTCATCGATCATTGCCATTCGCTCGGGGTCAAAAACCAGTTTTTTTTGGTAGTCGCGCAATGCGAGCGCCGCCTCCTGCAAAATGACATAGCTCGCTTCCACGTCGGCCGGCCGGAGATTCAACCCCGGATCGATCTTCTGAATTTCCCGGATCTGCGAGAGGGCTTCCTTGAGCCGTTCGCCGACCGAGCCCGAATCCGCGTAAAGCAGCGCATAGGCCCGATCCGCCCGGTCCGCGAGCGTGCGCGCGTTGGCCAGCACCTTTCGTTCATCGGCAAGCCGGGCATCTTCGCCCGCGAGGGGATTCAGGCTTTTGATTTCTTCAAGCTGAAACCGGATCCAGTCGGCTCTTTCCACGCTTCTTCGCCGCAGCTCCTCCAGCTTTGCGATCCGGCCGAGGCACTGCTGAAATCGTTCGTAGACGGCCGCATACTCCCTGCGGGCGTCCGAACAGCCGCCGAAAGCATCGAGGATGTCGATGTGATTTTCCGCGAAGAGAATCACCTGATGTTCATGCTGCCCGCAGATATTGATGAGCGATTCGCTGATGGCGGCCAGATTCGCCAGCGTCGCCATCTGTCCGTTGATCTGCGCCCGGTTCTTGCCGGAGCGCGAAATGATCCGGCGGATCACGAGGTCGTCACCGGCGGCAAATCCCATCTGGGCCAGCTTTTCCTGAAGCGTCCGGTTGCCCTGAATGTCAAAGAGCGCCTCGACGGTCGCCGTGTCCGCCTGCGAACGGATCATTTCCGCCGCAGCCCGGTCGCCCAGAAGCAGGCTGACCGCGCCGATCAGAATGGACTTGCCCGCGCCGGTCTCTCCCGAAATCACGTTCAGACCTTCGTCAAACGAAACGTGCAGTTCGTCGATGATGGCAAAATTGGTAATGCTCAGATCACGAAGCATTTTTCCTTTTCCCGGCGCCTGAAGGCAGACTGCCCCATCCCAGTTTGGAACGCAGAATCTCCCCGTAACCGCGGTGCGGTGAAAGAACCAGTCTCGTGTAAAATTTTGATTTTCGTATGGTCATGACGTCGCCGGAGCTGATCCGGTAGGATTCCTGTCCGTCCAGTGTTACGGTGGCGCCGCTTTCCTTGGACCACAGCGTGATCTGCAGGTCGGAATTTTCAGGAAAGATGATCGGCCGGTTGGTGAGCGTATGGGGACAGATCGGGTTGATGATGATCAGCTCTTTTCCGGGATAGACGATCGGACCGCCGGCAGAAAGCGAATAGGCCGTCGAACCCGTGGGGGTTGAAACGATCAGACCGTCGGACTTGTAAGTCGTGAGATACCGGCCGCTCACGGACGTTTCCAGTTCGACAATGCGGGAAAGATTGCCGCGGTTGATCACCACGTCATTCAAAACGATGCCGGAAGCGATGGTTTTGTTGCCCCGGCGGATTTTCACGTCCAGCATCATCCGTTTTTCCGTCAGGAAATCGCCCTTGAGAATCAGCTCGAAAGCCGCGTACGTCTCGTTGAGATTGACTTCCGTGAGATAGCCGAACGTCCCCATGTTGATGCCGACAATGGGCACGGGGTGCTGCGCGACATTGCGGGCGGTGCGGAGCATGGTGCCGTCGCCGCCCAAAACGGCGATCAGGTCCGCTTTGGAGGCCAGATCTTCCAGCTTGAAGCCTCCGCTCCCGCCGACGGCGGCCGCAATATTGGCCTCCAGAGAAACTCGAATCCCCCTGGCTTCCAGCCATTTTTTCAACGTGCCGGTGAATCCGGCGATGTTTTCCTTCTCGAGGTTGGCGACAATGCCGACTTTCTTAATTTTCATGGTGACGGGCTCCAAAAAAGACGAGGTTTCGTAACATAAAAAAATGCCGCTGTCTATGGATAATTTTTTGGCCAATCGACGCAAACTCTTTGATTTATAAAGATATTCGCAAAACGGAATGTCTTGACAGGACAATGTTCCATAAGGTACGGTGCGCGTACTTGCAGGGGGGGGTTCAGCCCACAGGCGTCAAAAAATACCGGCAAAATCATTGGCCGTTTCGGAGTACAGCAGATGGGGTTGTTCAAAGGGGCTTTTACATTCATGCAGTTTGTTGTGGACGGCAAGCTGCCGCAGGCTTTTACAACATTTGCCCGCAGCCGGATTCAGGCCAATGCGTTTCGGGAGGCGCGCAGTTCCACCGAGGAAAAACGGATGGGCTGGGTGTCGGCCACAGACGTCCTGGATGCCGATTTTGAAAAAACACCCTTCGCGCTGGGCGATTATCTGATCTTTTCCCTGCGCGTCGACCGCAAGGTGATCCCGCCGAAGTTGATGAAAGTCCGCCTGATGGAAGAGCAGCGGCGGTTTCTGGCCGAACACAAGCAAACCCGCATCGGCAAAGCGATGAATGAGGGGATCAAAGAAAAGGTCCGGCTGGACATCATGACCAAAAGCGACCCCGTTCCTTCATTTTATGACGTTCTGTGGGCCGTAGGGCAAAACAAGGTTTATTTTTCATCCCTCTCCGACAAGGTCGCGGATGATTTCGTCGATTTGTTCAAAAAAACTTTTTCGCTGGGGTTAAAACGAACAGCCCCTCATGAACATCCGCTGGTGCTGAAACACAAAGAAAAAGGCGGAGTCCCCGCGGAGGATCTGTCTCTCATCGGACGGGAATTTCTCACCTGGCTGTGGTTCAAATCCGAAGAAAGAAACGGCGCCATCGCTCTTACCAAAACCGACGAGTTGCAGCTCCACCTGCTCAAGCGGATCGCCCTGGAGGCGGGCGAGGGAGAATACTCGCAGGGTGTCGTCTGTTCCGGGCTGCACGCCGAACTCAAGGAAGGCAAGGAGGCCATCCGACAGGGCAAAAAAGTGAAAGAGGCGAACCTTCAGCTCCATCGCGACCGGGATGAATGGGAATTCAATTTCAAGGCCGACGCCTTTTACTTCCAGTCGCTCAGGATGCCGACCGCGGACTTGCCGGAAACGAAGGAAGATACGGAAGGAAGCCTTCTGGAGCGAATCTACCGCATTGAAAACGCGGTCAGGACCATCGACCAGCTTTATGAATCCTTTCTGGCGATTCGCTTTGCTCCGGAGTGGGAGAAGACCGAAAAATCCCGTCTGGCCGCGTGGTTGAGGAAAGAATAGCTTGTCGCGGATAGCTCATGGCTCGTCACTCTTTGCTCATCATGCATCACTCATTGTTTTTTGCAAAATTTACTTTACAAATAAGATTAAATCGTTAGAATGTAGCTTCGTTTCAATCCTTGAAAACAGAAAAAACAAAGAGGAGGTGAAGCGCCCATGGAACAAAATCAGATCTTCAGACAGATGATGGAGTTCAACAAGAAAGCGTTTGACAACAGTTTCAGCGTGATGTCGGAACTGCAGGACCAGACGGAAAAGCTGGTGTTGAATTTTCTGGATAAGGCGGAATGGATTCCGGAAGAAGGCAAAAAAGCCATGCAGGACTGGATCGCAAACAACAAGAAAAGCCGGAATGATTTCAAAGCCGCCGCGGACGACAGCTACCGGAAGGTCGCCGAATTTTTCGAACAGTCGGAAAAGCAGGCAACACCGAAAAAGAAAAAATAGACCCTTTTAAAGAAGGAGGTGGCCATGGATCCGAAACAAATCGCCAAGCAGATGATTGTTTTCAACAAAACGGCTTTTGACAATAATTTCCGAGCCATGCAGGCGCTGCAGGAGCAAACGGAAAGGCTGGTCGGCAAATTCTGGGAAAAATCTCCGATGTTTCCGGAAGAAGGGAAAAAAGCGATCACCGACTGGATGGCCGCCTACAAAAAAGGCTGCGATGACTTCAAAAGCCTCGTAGACGACAACTTTAAAAAAGTGGAAGACTTTTTTAAGGAAACCAAATAGTCCACCTGCGACGGGTCTGTTTTTCCCGAGGTATTCATGGATCATTCTCCCATTGTCGAACAGATGACCCGTCCCGATTTTTATCCGCACCGGCCCCAAACGGTCGAAGCGGTGCAGACGCACATTTCGTACGTCTTTATCGCCGGCGACCACGTGTATAAAGTCAAAAAGCCGGTCAATTTCGGGTTCCTCGATTTCACGACGCTCGAGAAGCGAAAATTTTACTGCGAAGAAGAGCTGCGGCTCAATAAGCGGCTGGCGCCGAGTATTTACCTCGACGTCGTACCCATCGGTCAGGACGGCGCGGGGCGGCTGACGCTCGGCAAAACCACGAACATTGTGGAATACGCCGTTTTGATGAACAAGCTGCCCCTGGATAAAATGCTCAAAATCCTGCTGGCCCGGGGCAAGGCCGACGCCGGCATCATGGACGCCGTGGCCGAAAAGATCGCCCGGTTCCACAAAGAGGCCCAGACGGGCGGCCGCATCGACGAGATGGGCTCCGCCGCCGTGATCCGCCACAACCACGAAGAGAACTTCGCGCAAACCGAAAAATACATCGACGTCACCCTTTCCGCCTTTCAACACGCCTTTCTCAAAGCGTATGCGGAAACGTTTCTCACGGTCAACGCCGGTCTGCTGGCCAGACGCGTCGCGGAGCATAAGATCCGGGACTGCCACGGCGATCTGCACCTGGAGCACATCTGCGTGGCCGACGAAATGATTGTTTTCGACTGCATTGAATTCAACGAGCGATTCCGGTTTACGGACGTGGCGGCCGAGGTCGCCTTTTTGACGATGGACCTGGATTACAACGGCTATTTCAGCCAGTCGATGGATTTCGTGCGTTCGTATCTGAAATACTCCGGCGATGAAGACCTGCGTGCTCTTTTGAATTTTTACCGCTGTTACTACGCCTTCGTCCGGGGCAAAGTCACCAGCTTTCGCCTGGATCAGAAAGAACTGCCGCAGGCCGAGCGGGAGAACATCCTCCGCGTCGCCTCCAGATATTTCGACCTGGCCTGTACGTACGCGTCGCGACTGGAAAAACCGGCTTTGATTCTGACTGCGGGGCTGATCGGTTCGGGCAAGAGTTACCAGGCGCGCGATCTGTCGGGGCGATTGGGCGCGGAGGTGATCCGGACGGACGTCCTGCGCAAGGAGCTTCTGCAAATTGCCCCCCATGCAAAACATCACGAATCCTTCGGTCAGGGTATCTATGCCGGGGACATCACCCGAAAGACGTACGAAAAAGCCGTTGAACTGGCCGCCGAAAAAATCGGCCGCGGCATTCCCGTCATCCTCGACGCCTCCTTCCGGTGCCGCGCCGACCGAACGATGGCGGCGGATATGGCGCGGAAACTCGGGGTTCCGTTTTATGTGATCGAATGTACCTGCCCTGATGACGTGGTGAAAATTCGTCTGGAAAAAAGAATGCTGGATCCCGAAAACCCTTCCGACGGCCGCTGGGAAATCCTTGAGGAGCAGAAAAAACAATACGAAGCCATCACGGAAATCCCCCGAAGCCGCCTCTTTCAAATCGACACGTCGAACAGCCCGGAAAGGGTAAGGCAGCAAATTGTTTCCTCGATCAAAATGGCGGAATTAAGCCGGTCGTGAGCCAAGCTTGCCGGAAATCCGGGAACAACAACAACAACCGAATGGTTCAGGAGTTTGTGGGTTCTTTTTTGATCTTGTCTTTTTCTTTCTTCGCGGCCTTGGCCTTCTCTTTTTCTTCCTTCAATTTCTGCTCCTGCTCTTCTTTGGCAAGGCGCTCCCTGGTTTCCGCGATGTAGGCTTCCACTTTCAGGTCCAGTCCCACGCCGGCGTAATCACGGGCGATCCCCTCAAAACGCTTGAGCGCGGCATTGTATTTCTTGTTCTTGAAATAAAAGTTGCCGACATAAAACTCGTGCTCGGCGAGCTTTAACTTGCACTCCCGAACCATCTTTTCGGCCAGAATGGAAAATTTGCTCTGGGGATAGCGGGCGATCAGGCGCTCGAATTCACGTCGGGCTTTGAGGGTTTCCGTCTGGTCGCGGTCAATCGCGCCGATCTGCACGTAGTGGCACATCCCGGTCTGATACAGCGCGTAGGGAACGTTTTCATCGGTCGGATGCAGAGACGTGAAATCACGGTAGGCCAGCTCCGCCTCGCCGTATTCCTTGTCGCTGTAAAAAGAGTCCGCGATGCCCAGTTCGGCCATGATCGCGAGATTGTGCAGCGGATACTCCTCTTTGAGCCGGGTATAATATTCCCTGGCCTTTTTGTAGGAGCCGTTCTGATATTCGGCCGTGCCCCGCGAATAGAGTCCTTCGGGGGTTGACCGGACCGGATCGCTCTTCACAAAGAACGACTTGATGGTCGCCATGTTAAAAGAGCAGCCGGCACAAATCAGCAGCACAGCCAGCATGACGCCCGCATGTTTTAGCTTCACCAGGATACCCGTCCCATTGGAATTGAATATTTTTCCTTTGCGGTCTTTTCCGAAAACCGCTACAGGCTTTTCTTCACAAATTCTTCGAGTTTCTCCTTCGGCGTCAGACCGACCAGTGTGTCGAGCACCTTCCCGTTCTTGAACAGGATGAGGGTCGGAATGCTGCGAACGCCGAAGGCGATGGCCGACTTCTGGCTTTCATCCACATTCAGCTTCATGACCTTGATCCGGTCCGAGTATTCTCCGGCGATTTCTTCGACGAGAGGACCGATCGCCTTGCACGGTCCGCACCAGGGAGCCCAGAAATCGATCAGAACCGGCTTGTCGCTTTTCAGGACTTCCTGTTCGAAATTTGCATCCGTCGCTACACCCAGAAATTGGCCGCTCATGAATCGCAACCTCCTTTTTTGATTTCACGGTTATATGTCACAGCGGGTTTCAAAAAGTCAAATGCTATTTGACCGCCGCCTCGAGCCGCCCTGATTCTTTTGACGTCGGCCGGTTTATCTGTTATGAAAAAGCATGCATCGGGAGGTTTCGTATGGAACGTTTGGGTGTCTTATCGGGAACATTCATGCTGGAACGAAGCGACTGGATCCGGAAAGGCAAAAGGCACCGGATCCAAAACGCCTGGGGCGAGGCAACGGCCATTGAAACGGATTCCTTCGTCTTTATCCTTCGGCACGGCGATGATCCGGCGGACTACATTTTACCCCACCGGGTCAACCACCCCGCCAACCTCCAGGCGCTGAAGGATTTCGGCGTCGCCGAAGTGATCGGCATCAATTCGACCGGCTCCCTGAAAACACACCTGCGTCCGGGCATGATCGTCATCCCCGATGATTTCATCACTTTCACGCCGACCCCCACGATTTTCCACAACGAGCCGATCCATGTCACCCCTTCTTTCAATGAATCCGTGCGCCAAAAATTGATTGCGGCGGCGCGGAAAATCCATTTGAACGTGGTGGAAACAGGAACCTATTGGCAGACGCCGGGCCCCCGTCTGGAAACGAGGGCTGAAATCCGCATGATGTCCGGCTTTGCCGACATCGTCGGGATGACCCTGGTCAGCGAGGCGGTTGTCGCCCTGGAAATGGATCTGCCCTACGCATCCGCCTGCTCCATCGACAATTTCGGCAACGGTCTGGTGGAAAAGCCTTTGAGTCTGGAAGAAATCATCGCCGGAACGCGCAAAAACGCCGACCTGATGATCCGTCTCGTGCAGGAATACATCTACGGGGCCGAAAAATAGATCATTTTGAATAAAATCATTGCTTTAAAGCTTCAAAGCTTGCAGGACCGGAACTCCCGCGGCTCCAGGATGGTGATCTTTCTGCGTTTGAGATATTCCGGAAAACCATAGAGCCGTTTGCCGCGATACTCCATGACCACGGCATCCGCCGGGCAGTTGTTCAGGCAGCCGAAACAGGCAAGGCATTGATCGCGATCCACAAACTGCCTCTCCGGATGAATCGCGCCGACCGGACACATTTTCACGCAAGTCCGGCAGCCGATGCATTTGGCGGCATCCACCGTATGTTTGCTGATGGCTTTTTTGTTGAGCCAGACCAAAGGAAGCATCCGCACCATTTCCCGGAGCGCCATTTCGGATGAATAGGCAAAAGCCCGGCCCTGCTTGACTCTTTCCGGAATCTGTTTGGCAAACTCCCGAACCCGGTTATACGTCGCCTCGTCGGGCAGATGTTCGCCGGAGCGTTGATTGGCGCTGTCCCAATTGGGCGTGGGATAGGCGGCGATGCTGCGGAAGGCCTCCATGCCCACGGGCACGGCTTCCTTTTCCGCCAGCAGATGAAGCGCATGGCAAAGCGCGTTGTGTTGATTGCCTTCCGGACCGCCGAAGGACACAAACGCCGCCACGGGAATCCCCGTCAGCTTGGGCGCGGAGGCAAGCCAGTCCGCCACGTTTTCCGGAATATCGTAATAGAAAACCGGAGAGCCGACCAGGATCAGATCGTAATCCGGCAGGCGCTTCGGATCGAAACGGCGCAGGTCGGCCAATTCAACCGTCAATCCCTGATCCTTCAAAAGGCAGGCGATCAGTTTTCCGTAGCGCGCGGAAAATCCCGACTGGCTGTAGCACAAGACCAGCGCGCGTTTCGGATCGCGGGTTTTTAATTCCCGGTGGACGGTCTGCCCGTATGCGGCCCCGGGCAGCGGCAGGCTTAAAGCGGCGCAGACCACAACGCTTTTTTTGATGAAGTCCCTTCTGGTTTCCATGGAATCGGCCCGGCCTTTCCGCGGCGTCAGATTATTCTTTCTTTTCTTCGCCGCCGAAGTTGATCTTCAACTCATAGACTCCCGTGTCCAGATGCGTGGTCATCGGATAGCCGCACTTGGAAAATACATGCATCATCGGCAGATTGCGCGACAAAACGTCCGCCGTGAAGCCTTCGATGTTCTTCCCCTTCGCGATGCGGATCAAATACTGCAGGAGGAAGGTGCCGATGCCCCGGTCCTGCCAGTCCTGGTGCGTGGAGAACGCCACTTCGGCGTAGCGGGTGTTGGGATTGTTGACGTAGTTCCCGATCGCCACGATTTTTTCCCTCCCCTCCGGCTCCTCCTTGCCGATGACCGCCACAATGGCCATCTTGTCGTCGTAATCGATGGCCGCCATCGGCATGGCCACCTTGTGGGAAAAAGACTTCAAGTTATGAAAGAACCGCGTATAAACATCCTGCGGCGGCAGTTCGTAGATCAATTCCTGAATGGCGCGCTCGTCCGTCGCTTTGACCGGACGGAAAAACAGCGAGGTCCCCTTCTTGTCCACCCAGTTCGTTTCATACTCCTTCGGATACAGCACCACCGGCAGCGTCTGATCGCGGTAAATATAGCCCTGGCGCTTGGCGGCTTCCAAAAGCTCGTCGCGGAACTTCGGGTGGGCGATGCTGATGAGCATCATGGCCCGGTCGCGGATGGATTTTCCATGCACGTAGGCGATGCCGTACTCCGTCACGACGTAATGAATGTCCCCGCGCGTCACCACCACGCCGCTGCCCGCTGAAGGATAGGGCACGATGCGGGAAATTTTGCCGTCTTCCGTGGTCGAAGGCAGCACCATGATGGATTTGCCCCGATGCGACATGGCCGAACCGCGGACAAAGTCCACCTGACCGCCGATGCCGCTGTAAAACTCAAACCCGAGGGAATCGGAACAGACCTGCCCGGTGAGATCGACGGTCAGCGCGGAATTGATGGAGACCATCCGGTCGTTCTGGGCGATGACATACGGATCGTTGACATACTGGCAGGGGCGGAATTCAAAGAGCGGATTGTTGTGCACGTAGTCATACAGACGCCGCGTGCCCATGCAGAAGGCCGCGACGATCTTGCCCGGATGCAGCGATTTTTTCCGGCAGGTCACCACGCCGCTTTCAATCAGGTCGATGAGGCCGTCGGTAAAGGTTTCCGTGTGGACGCCGAGGTCTTTTTTGTTGGTCAGATAGGGAAAAACGGAATTGGGGATTTTGCCGACCCCCGTTTGAATGGTGGATTCATTGTCGATCAAATCGGCGATCAGCCGCCCGATCGACTGGGCGATGTCATCCGGCGCCCTCTGCTCGAATTCCAGAAGCGGCGCGTCGTTTTCCACAAACGCGGAAATTTCGCTCACATGGATGAAACTGTCGCCCAGCGTCCGCGGCATGTTCGGATTCACTTCCGCCACCACGTACCGGGCCACGGAAGCCGCCGTCTTGGTAATGTCCACGGAAATCCCCAGGCTGACATATCCGTTCCTATCCGGCGGAGACACCGTGATGAGGGCGACGTCAACGGGCATGGACCCCCGCTTCATCAGCAGGGGAACTTCGGAAAGGAAAATGGGCGTGTAGTCGGCGTGCCCTTCCTTGATGGCCGCCCGGGCGTTCGCGCCGATAAAGAGCGCGTTGTGCCGGAAATGTTCCGTGTAGATTTCCGACGTGTAATCGGTGAGCCCCAGATCCAGAAAATGGATCACCTCCACATCGGCAAAATTCTGCGCCATATCCAGCAGGGTTTTGACCAGAAGCTGCGGTTCGCCGCAGGCGGAGGCAATGAAGATGCGCGCTCCGCGCCGGATTTGAGACAAAGCGCTTCGCGCATCGGTGAGTCTTTCCTTGTAGGTATCCTGCCAGTTGAGAATCATATCGAATCTTTTTCCTGAATCAACAAACGGAGGTTTTCAGCGGCCTGGAGTCTCCGGGCCGCCGTCGAACAGCATCCCAAAGCCGTTAAAAGGCACCGAGTTGACAGGGCTTGATCTTGATCTTCAGGCTTTCGCAGGCGGCGCAGACCTCCAGGCGCTTGACGCCCAGCCGATCCGCGATCTCCCAGGCCGCAGCGCAGGACAACCGGCCGTCGACCAGCGCTTTGCGGATGGCGGCTTCCAGGTCCAAAGCGACGGACGGGGCGGCCTGCACTTTCTTTTGTTTGCCGTCCAGCCCGAAGAGGCCCAGCTGACACTGCGCAATATTGATATTGAGCATGTCGATCGCCACGCCGACTTCACCCAGCGAAAAACCGGTGCTTTGGGCAATTTTTTCCGCAGCCTTGCAGGAAACGTTGTTGTCTTTTGCGGACTTCTGAACCGCCTCTTTCAGTTTGTCGCTGACGGTTGTCCCCTCGGGATGCTTCTTGAAGTATTTGCCCTTATCCTGATGCGCCATGTTTTTTCCTCTTTTTCAAAATGTTGATGATCACGATCTTTTGCATTCAAAGGATAACGCGGCGGCTAGGAGGAGGCACCGCAGGCGTATTATGAATACGTCGAGGATGCCGACCCCCACGTCTGGGGGCACGCGAGACGCCAACAAAGTCAGCCGATGAATGCGGAAGATCGTCAGTATTTCATGTAGTGAAACGGCTCAACCGCCGACAGCGCCTCGGTGTCCAGCGTCTTGAACCCGTTCTTTTCCACAAGTTTCTCCGTTTTTTCAATCTGGTCCACGTCCACCACAAACACGGCTTTTTCCGCGCATTCCAGAACAAAGCCGCAGGCGTTGTTGATGTTGATGTTCTCCCTGTACAAAAGCTGCATCAACTTATCCAGACCCCCCGGGCGGTCGGGGATCAGCACGGCCAGCACGTTTTTCAGGTGAACCGTCAACCCCGCGTTTTCGAGCGCCTTTTTGGCGCGCTTCGGATCATCCACAATCAGGTTGATCACCCCGGACTTGCCGGCCGTCGAAATGGTTGTCGCCCGGATGCTGATATCGGCTTTTGCCAGAACGCTTGTGACATTCGCCAATTGCCCCGGCTTATCTTCCGCGAAAATACAAAGCTGATACGCGATCATGTTCTTCTCCTGATTTTTTTTGCAGTCGGCTCTTTTTACAATGATGACCGGGTTTTATCAAGTCAAATCTAAGATTCGACCTTCCGCCAGCGGCCGTCTTCCAAAACGATTTCGCCCCTCTTACGTAAATCATCCAGATGCTTTCCGATCAGAACCCTTTCGTTGAATTCATACATTTCCTTCGGCTCACGGGGTTTGCCGTAAATCAGCCAGGCCGCGCAGATCTCTCCGATGGTTTTCGGCCGGTCCAGAAAGGCCAGCAGCTTCCTTTCCCGCTCATGAATCGTATTCTCGTAAGCTTCCCAGAGAGGTCCCGGATTTTCCTCGTACAGGCCCGTGTTGTGCGCGGCCACCCAGCGTCTGGCCGGTATCGCTTTGAGTTTGTGGATCGAGTCGACGGAATCCGCGATGTCGGACAAAACATCGCCGTACCACGGCCCGAATGACGTCAAATCGTAATCCCCCACAAAAAGCAGTTCTTCCTCGGGAATAAAGAAAGACAGGTGTCCCGGCGTGTGGCCGGGCGTGGGAATGACCTGCACGGTAAGCCCGCCCAGATCCATCCTCTCGTCATCCTGAAGAAAACACGCCGTTTGAAGCGGGCGGTAATCAAACGTGTCCAGCATTTCCTTCTTCCAGTAGCCCCGGGCGCCCTGCTCCTCGATGCCGTACCAGTCCAGAAATGTTTCCAGATCAGCCAGCGGCGGGAAATCACGTTCGGAGACCCAAACGGGACATCCGTCAAAGAGGTTCCTGTAGCGAATGTGATCTTCATGCCAGTGCGAAAGCCAGACTTCATCGACGCCTTCGGCCTTCAATCGCGTCAGTTTTTCCAGGGAAGAAGCGGGATCGATCACCACTCGCGTCTTATCGCCCTGCAGATAGAGCGAATGGTTGAAAGGATACCTGCCGCCGTTGTCGCCGCAAATAAAACGAACTCTGCCGAACTGACGATCTTTCATGATGGAAACTCCCGGTATGGCGATGGTCGACTATAGAAAATCTCCGGCCAAATTGCCACCGATAATTACCGTAGAAAGATATTTCATCCGGCGGGATGGCACAAAACAAAATGCTTGACCTTTTCATCGGAATATATTATTGGTCGGATCACCCAGCCAATTGGGCTAAAACGAAAAGGAGAGTTTATTCCGATGGCCCAGAAGAGTTTTGCCGCTCCGGTGACGCGTTCGCGTCTTCACGAAGAGATCGTCACGGTTATCCAGAAACAGATTATGTCCGGCCAAATCAGCGCGGGTGACAAATTACCGACGGAGAGGGAACTTTCGGATAATTTTCAAGTCAATCGGGCTACCGTACGCGAGGCGCTGCGCAAGCTCGAAAATCTCGGCCTGCTGGAAATTCGCCACGGGGACGGGTTGTACGCCAAAAATTACCTGGAAAGCGGCAATTTCGACCTGATCAAGGCCGCTTTCAATATGGACGGCGGCCAAAAGGTGTTGATGAATATTCTGGAGGCGCGCCGTTATCTGGTGCCGCAGATGGCCTATCTGGCGGCGCAGAGACGTACGACAAAGGATCTGGAAGACTTGAAGCGCGTCGTTGACGATCAAAAGATGAGCATGCTGGAAAAGGATATTCAGGTTCATCAGGTCATTGCCCGCTCCACCCAAAATCTGCTTTGCACGATCGGGCTGAACTTTTTCAATCAAATATTCCGTGATTACGGATATCTTTATTTCGACAGCCCCAAAAACATCGAGCGTTCCCGAAAATTTCACAACGAAATCTATGAGGCCGTCAAAAACAGGGAGGCGGAATCGGCCCGCAGAATCATGAGAGATGTTCTCGTTTACGCGGAAAAGGCGGTTCTGGCGAGCATGAAGAGCAACAAGCTTTAAAAGGAGCGGCCGGTATGGAACGGTTTATTGAAAATGATCCTCATGAAAAATTTGATGTGATCGTCATCGGCGGGGGGATCAGCGGGGCATCGGTGGCCTATGAAGCCGCCACCCGGGGATTGAAGGTGGCGCTCTTGGAAAAAAATGATTTTTCCTGGGCGACTTCGGCGGCTACGTCCAAAATGATTCACGGCGGTCTGCGGTATCTGGTCAATGGAGAAGTGCGACTGGTTCGGGAATCGCTGCGGGAGCGAAGAGTGCTGGAAAATATCGCTCCCAATTACGTCTATCCGTGGCCGATCATGATGATGCATTATAAAAAACCGATGAAGAACAATAAACGGGTTGTGAAAGTGGGCATGCTGCTTTACGACGCTCTGTCCTATGATAAAAACCGCACCTGGGATCCCTGCAAGCGGATTCCGGTCCACAAAACCATTTCCCGCGGCGAGGTCTTGCGGCAGGAACCTCACGTGCGCGCCGAGGGGCTGACCGGAGCTTCGGTTTTCTGCGATTGTGTCAGTATTTTCCCCGAACGGCTGACGCTGGCTTTTATCAAGTCGGCCGTGGCCCATGGCGCGAAAGCGGCGAATTATGCCCAGGTGGAAGGTTTTCTCATGGACGCCGGAAACCGGGTTGCCGGCGTGAAGGTCAAAGACTTGCTGAACGGCAAAGTCCATGACATCGCGGGAACCGTCACGGTGAACTGCGGCGGACCGTGGGCGGATCTTCTTCTGGATCTGGCCAAATCGAATGGAAAAGGAACGCCGACATTGCGCCGTTCCGAAGGAATTCACATCATCACCGCCAAACGACTGCTTTCCGGCCACTACACCGTCGGTTCCATGACGCCGGCCGGCCGGCATTTCTTCCTGATTCCCTGGCGCAATCACACGCTGATCGGCACGACCGACAAACCTTTCAACGGAAGTCCGGATGAGTATCGGGTGACCCGGCAAAGCATTATGGAACTGATCGACGATGTCAACAGCGCCTTCGGCGACGGCAAGCTCTCCTACGAAGATGTGAAGCATGCCTATGGCGGTCTGCGTCCTCTGGTCGAGAGAGAAACCAGCGAAACCTATTCCTCGTCGCGCAAATATGAAATCTTCGACAACGGGTCCGCAGGACTGGACGGAATGATTACGGTCGAAGGCGGCAAATACACCACCAGCCGCCGCCTGGCGGAAAAATGCCTGAAGATCGTCGGCGTCAAGCTGGGGCGCAAGCTCGGCAAGAGCATCACGGCCAAACAGTATCTGGCCGGCTGCGAAATAAAAGATCTGAACGTCTTTGTGAAGGAAGCCAGAGAGCAGAACAACGGCATCAGCCCCGCCACCCTGGAGTACCTGGCGCGCAACTACGGGACCGAATACCGAGAAATCATCAAGCTGGTGCGCGAAGATCAGTCCTTGTCCGAAACGCTGAATGATGACGGGGAAATTCAGGCGCAGGTGGTTTATGCCGTGCGCAGGGAAATGGCGCGCACCCTCTCCGATATCGTCATGCGACGCACCGGCATCGGCACGCTGGGCAATCCCGGCGAAGCCGTATTGCGCAAAGTCGCCGTTTTGGCCGCCAAAGAGCTGCGCTGGAACAAAGAAAAGACGGAAAAGGAAATTGCGGCCGTCATAGATCTGCTGAAAATACCGGTTGACTGAAAAGAGCTTCATCTGTCAAAGAACAGAACATCAACCCAGGAGGCCTGCCGATGACATCCAATTCTTACCGTCCGGAGTGGACGGAAAAAGCTCCGCCCGCAGGAACCTACCGGTCCATTTTTAAATACGGCGATCCCCACCGCTTTAAACACCCCAGCGACGCCTGGTACAACATGATCAAGCAGGAATTTCATTTAAGCGACGGGGATTTCTCCTCCAAAAGCAGGGAAGGACTGGAGCCGGTGTCGTTGCAGCGCCCCCCGCATCTTTCGTCCCATCAGATTGAATTCCTGAAAAACCTCGTGGGCGTGGAAAATATCGCCCTGGATGACTACAGCCGTGTCAAATACGCCTCCGGAAAGACCACGGAGGAAATGCTGGAAATGCGCCACGGCATCGTCCGCGAAGTGGCCGACGTTGTGGTTCATCCCCGCGATAAAGAGGATGTGAAAAAAATCGTGGCGTACTGCAACCGGGAAAAAATTCCGATCACGGTTTTCAGCGCCGGCTCTTCCGTGAACTTCGGGTGTCGTCCGGTCCGCGGCGGCATCTCTCTGGTGGTCAGCACGCACATGAACAAACTGCTGGAAGTGAACGAACTGAATCAGACGGCGCGGGTTCAGCCGGGAATGTTCGGACCGGCTTATGAAGAAGCATTGAACAAAGCCCCCGAACGGTTTAAGACCAAACACCGCTACACCGGCGGACATTTTCCGCAGTCGTTCGAGTTTTCCACCGTCGGGGGCTGGATCGTAACCCTGGGGTCCGGACAGGCCTCGACGTATTACGGCGACGCCTGCGACCTCGTGTTCAGTCAGGAATACGTTACGCCCGCCGGCGCCTTTAAAACCCTGGATTTTCCGGCAACCGCCACCGGTCCCAAAGTCAACGACATCATGAAGGGCTCCGAAGGGACGTTCGGCATTCTGGTCGAAGTCACCATGAAAATATTCCGCTATCGGCCGGAAAATCGTGTCCGTTTCAGTTTCATGTATCCGACATGGGAAGCGGCGGTGAACGCCAGCCGCGAAATCATGCAGTCGGAGTTCGGCAAGCCGGCCATTTACCGCATTTCCGATCCCGAGGAAACGGACCGGGGGTTGAAGCTCTACGGAATGCCGGACCTCGTGGACAGGCTGCTCAACCTGCGCGGTTTCAAACCCATGCAGCGCTGTCTGTGTCTGGGCAATGTGGAAGGAGACCGGGATTACACAAAGCTGGTGGCTCGTAAAATCAAGGCCGTTGCCCGAAGGCACGGCGCGATGTCTCTGACCGGCTTCGCGGCGCGGAAATGGGAGCACACCCGCTACACGGAACCTTACATGCGCGAGGATCTGGGCGACTATGACATTTTGATCGACACGCTGGAAGCCGCCGTGACCTGGGACAATCTTCACCGGGTTCATCAAGGCGTGCGGGCCTGTGTGAAGAACCGTCCCGCCACCATGTGCCTGACGCACGCTTCGCACTTTTATCCCCAGGGGACGAATCTCTATTTCATTTTTATCGTGCACATGAAAGATCCCGAGGAATTCCATAACTTCAAACGGGGAATCATCGACAGCATTCAGCGTCATGGCGGTTCTCTGAGCCATCATCACGGCGTGGGAAGAATGATCGGTCCCTGGATGGAAAGTCATCTCGGCAAGGAACAAATGGATGTCCTGCGGGCTTTAAAAAAACACTTCGATCCGCAGGGCATCATGAATCCCGGCGGTCAACTGGGGCTGGACTGAAGAAAACGGCCGAAAAAAGGGCGTCCTGGAGCATTGACCAAAATCTGAAGAACAAGGCGGTGCATATGCCACAAAAAAGCAAAACAGAGGAATTGATTCTGTCCATCGACGCAGGCACGCAATCCATCAGAGCAACGCTTGTCGATGCGGAAGGAAACATTCTCGATATCGTCAAGACGCCCATCCAACCGTATTTCTCGGCGCATCCCGGCTGGGCCGAACAGCAACCCGACTACTACTGGGACGTATTCTGCAAGACAACCGGCCGGCTCCTGCAAAAGCAGGAGCCTCTGAAAAATAACATCAAAGGCGTGACGCTCACGACGCAGCGCGCCACGATGATCAACGTCGATCAAAACGGCACGCCGCTCCGGCCGGCGATTGTCTGGCTTGACCAGAGAAAGGCGGATTCAGGACGGATCATGCCCGGTATGCTCCGACCCGTGATGAAGACCGTCAAGCTGCTCGATACGCTCGAAGGCGCCATCCAGGACTGCGATGCGAACTGGATTCGCCAGCAGCAGCCGGAGATCTGGGAAAAGACCTACAAGTACCTGGTGCTGTCCGGCTTTTTCACGCACCGCCTGACCGGAGAGTTTATTGATTCGGTGGCCAATAATATCGGATACCTTCCGTTCAACAACAAGACCTATCAATGGGCGGGAAAATTCGATTTCAAATGGTGGATTTTCAAGATCGACAGAGAAAAACTTCCCGATCTCATCAAACCCTCTGAAGTACTGGGTCGGATCACCAGGAAAGCTTCCGCGGAAACCGGCATCCCGGAAGGGTTGCCGGTCATTGCGGCCGGATCGGACAAGGGCTGTGAAATTCTCGGTTCCGGGTGCCTCACGCCTGAAATAGGATGTCTGAGCTTCGGGACCATTGCGACGTTTGATGTGGCCACGCCCAAATATGTTGAGCTGTATCCGATGATCCCGCCCTATCCCGCTTCCGTGCCGGATGCGTATTATACGGAAGTCTCGATTTTTCGCGGTTTCTGGATGGTCAGCTGGTTCAAGGAAGAGTTCGGCCTTCAGGAGTGCATGCTGGCCGAGAAGACGGCCGAGCCTCCGGAGAAGTTTTTTGATTCGTTGATTCAGCATGTGCCGGCCGGTTCAAAAGGGCTGATGCTCCAGCCTTACTGGACACCGGGACGGGAAATCGACCCTTTCGCGAAGGGATCGATTATCGGTTTCGGCGATGTGCACAGCCGTGCCTATGTGTATCGGGCGTTGCTCGAAGGGCTGGTCTATGGATTGCGGGAGGGCGGAGAACTGACCCAGCGGAAAACCAAGATCCCCGTAACCAGGCTCAGGGTATCGGGAGGCGGCTCACAAAGCGACGCGGCGATGCAGATTACCGCGGACATTTTCGGCATGGCGGCGGAACGGCCGCATACGTTTGAGACCTCCGCACTGGGCGCGGCCATCGATGCCGCAGTCGGTCTGAAACTGTATTCCGATTTCCCGGCCGCGGTGAAAGCCATGACCCGAATGGGAAAAGTGTTTGAGCCGATCCCGGAAAATTGCCGGATCTACGATCATCTCTACCGGAGGGTTTACCTCAAAATGTATGAACGGCTGCAGCCGCTGTATAAAGAGATTCAGGATATCACCGGTTATCCCGCGAAATCGTAACATGGCTTCATCTGTAAACCTTCATCAATACCTTATCGGGGCCGCTTTTATCGTTTCTTTAACAGAACTTTCGCCAATAGGCGCAATCAATACGTGTAACATCTTGTAATAAATG
>ERZ795051.1985-NODE-1985-length-24001-cov-4.500167_pt1 | contig 24001 bp, 21 predicted proteins | sample MGYA00375135_ERZ795051 | MGnify/ENA primary metagenome ERZ795051 (study PRJEB30180, sample SAMN05720222) | activated sludge metagenome | isolation source: Anaerobic digester | place: Japan | collected 2015-05-26 ... | reverse complement strand
CGAGATAACACTGGGTGACTGGAGTTCAGACGTGTGCTCTTCCGATCTTATCTCGGGGGGCAGTATGTGGTCGTGGGGCAGAACGGTTCGATTTACACCAGCGCGAACACTCTGAACTGGACCCTGCGGTCCAGCGGCACGACTCGCTGGCTGAATGATGCCGCCTGGCTTGACGGCCAATGGTTTGTCGTCGGCACCCAGGGCCTGCTGCTTTCCAGCAGCAACCTGGTGCATTGGCAGGCGCTGCCCGTGCCCACCGGTAAATCGCTCTACGCGGCCACTGCCTTTAATGGCCAGTTGGTGCTGGCCGGCATTGAGGGCGTCATCCTTCGCAACCAGGTTGTTCCGGCAACCTCACCGGTGGACTTTCTGGGTTATCACCGCAGTGTCGCCACGAACGTCGTGGGTCAAACCAATACCAGCTACACCGCGACCGAGCTGTTCCTTTTCGGGGGGCTGCCGGACCAGTTCTTCCAGTTCCAATCCGCGACCAACGTCACCGGGCCGTGGATCACCAACGCCACCTTCGAGCTGTTCGATCCCTCCGGAACCATCTATCTGCTTCGCACTCGCAACCTCACGAACACTCCCCCGCGAGAATTCTACCGGACCCGGCTGGTGCCCTGAGCCTCCTGCCTGGTATTGACCGCTTCGGATGCCGGCACCCCCTCCAGCAGGCTCTTCGCGGCCAGGGCGGGGCGGGACGGCCCCAGCGAACCTTTGACGCCGGGCTGCGGCTGCGCTATGCAACCGGGGAGCATGATGGTTGAAAGCGCATTTCTGGGTGGCCGGGTGACTCGGAAGACTTTGCCGGTGATGTCGCCGCAACCCGGCGCGCCGCCGCTGAAACGGCTGGCCTTGCCGCAGGGGGAGCTGGCGCAGTTTCATGACGGAGTCGAGGCGATCCGGTATATGGCCTATATCGAGCTTCGCCCCGGGGCCCTCCGAGGCAACCACTATCACAAGATCAAGCGCGAGTATGTTTATGTGATTGGCGGGAAAACCGAATTGCTGGTCCAGGATGTGAACAGCGCAGACCGCGCGGTGGTTCTCCTCCAGGCCGGCGACCTGGCCTTTATCGAAACCGGCATTGCCCACACGCTCCGGCCCCGGAGCCCCGGCCAGGCCATCGAATTTTCCGCCGCCCCGTTTGACCCGACGGACATTTACCGCTTTCCACTGGAGTTTGCCTGAACTGGACCCGTCACGGCAGCGGGCAACCGTAACAGCATCCGGGGGCGCCGGGCGACAGCGGCTATGGGGTAAAACCCTACCCCCGGCTTTTTCCGACGATTGGGCTTGCTATTTTCCGAAAAGCGGTCAATGTCAACTCGTCAATAGATAACTTGCGCATCCATGGCATGGTGGATCCTCAGGTGAACTCGGTTCAGTGATGATTTGAAACCCGGCAGTCGGGAACAGTCTGGAGAAAGCAAAAGTTCGTCTAGGACAGAATAGAGATAGATGAGTGCAAAACTGTTTGTAGGAAATCTTTCCTTCAACATCACTGAAAACGACCTGCAGGACGCTTTCGCGGCGCACGGCACGGTCTTGGAAGCCAACCTCATGATGGACCGCGCCACCGGCCGGCCCCGCGGGTTTGGTTTTGTCACCATGAGCACGCCGGAGGAGGCGCAAAAGGCGATTGACGCAATGCACGGCAAGGAACTGGCCGGCCGTCCGCTGACGGTCAATATTGCGCGTCCCCGCGAAGAACGTCCTTCGGGCGGCGGCTACCGCGAGTCACGCGGCGGCCGGCGGGAGCGCTACTAACCCAACAGCTTTCTTCGGAAAGACAGACAGAGGCCCGGCATCCGGGCCTCTTTTTTTGTGTGCGCCCGGCAGGGCGCAGAAAACCGAATGGGGACGGGGTCAAACGCGGTCCAACCGTCGGGGGCTTTTCCATCAGGTCCCGGAGGTCCGGTCGCCCGCTTCAGCGGAGAAATTCCTTGTAAAAGGTGATGGCCGCCAGCAGGAAACCGATGGCGGTGATGATTTGCCGGACGCGGGCCTGGGGGATGCGCTGGGAATAATGCGCGCCAAGGAAGTAGCCGCACAGCGCCCCCGCAGTCATCACGGCCGCCTGGGGCCAGGCGATGAGGCCGGAAATGACAAACCAAATCGCGGCCACCAGGTTGATCATTGAGCCCAGCATCGTTTTGAGGCTGTTCATCTCGTGGATGTTGTGCAGACCGATGAAGCCCAGCGAAGCCAGCATCAGGATGCCGATGCCGGCGCCAAAGTAGCCGCCATAAACGGCCACGGCGAGCTGGAACAGAATGGCCGCCCAAACGGCATGAGGTTGGGCGGGGTTGGACGCCGGCTCGAGTTTGACTTGACGGCGGAGCAGGCCCTGCGCCAGGAAGATCACCGTTGCGAACAGGATGAGGAACGGCACGAGGCGGGAAAAGGTCTGGTTGCTGGTGCAGGTGAGCAGCAGGGCGCCGAGGACGCCTCCCAGCAGGCTTACGGGCAGGAAGCGCCAGAGCCAGGTCTTGACCGCGGCCAGGTGGCGGCGGTAGCCGTAGATGCTGCCAGAGGTGCCGATGACCAGGGCCAGGGTGCTGGTGGCGTTGGCCGTGACCGGCGCGGTCCCGAAAAAGAGCAGGGCAGGGAAGGTGATCAGTGTGCCCCCGCCGGCCACCGCATTGATCGCGCCCCCGACAGCGGCCGATAACGCCAGCCCGATGATCTCAAACCAGGACATAGGCCGGGTTCAGCGCTCCCGGCGGATTTCGCGGAGCACAAAGGGTTCGAACATCCCGTAGGCCACGGTGTGGTATTGCGCGCCCGGCGGCGGTCCATTATCGGGCCCTTTGTGAAACGCGTTCGGCCAGGCGGCGCCCAAGGCGGGGCTGCCGTGATGCGGCCCGAGCAAATTCTTGAGGGTGCCAATGACGGTCACTTCGATTTCATTCGAGCCGCGCTTGATAAACCGCGTGGCGTCGCAAGTCCAGGGCGGCGCATCCACGTACCCCGCCAGTCTGCCGTTGACGGTCACCCGCGCCACCGCGCCGTGCCAATCGGGAAGGGCCACTTCGTAGCGGTCCGAACGCCGGGTGACGTTGAACCGCTGGGAATAGGCAATGCCTCCGCTGTAGAACGGGTGGCCCTGAGCATTCCAGCCATCCCGCGAAAAGCCCATCCCGCTGCCGTCGGTGAGCCTCCGCGCGCTCCGATGGCGGGAAGCCAGCTCGCTGGATGCCCCCGCCACGCTGACCGGCTCGACTCGCTCGCCGTCCCGGGCAAAGAACCGCACCTCGGCCAGCCCAACAAAGCCGTTGTCCGGCGGTTCGCCTTCCGCGGGGAAGACGGCGCCGTTGTGGTTTTCGAGAATGTCGAACCGAACGAAGCGAACCTTGGCGTCAGGCAGTTCCAGGACCGTACCCCCTTCCTCGCCTCCGCCGGCTTTGGGGAGATTGAAAACGCCCAGGTCGAGGTTGAAGGCGCCGGCGGGGCCGTGGGTCCCCCCCGAGATGCGCAGTCGTTTGACGCCCCGGGAGGTGAGGTTTTTGATATGACTTTCGTTGTAGTTATACACCTCGATTTTCCCCAGCGCGATTTCACGGCCCAGGTCGAAAACCAGGAAAGGCGAGCGGTCGTCCGGGCGGTTGTCGCCGGCCGATTTTTCGAAGTTGATTCCGGCGCTGAGCCACATGGTGCCATCCGGATTGTTGGTGTGGGTGGGACGTTTGTCCCGCCGGCCCAGCTTGAGGGGTTGATCGGGGGCGACGACAAAGCCGCGGTCCGTGGGGCGGAGGGTGAAACTGCCCAGGAGGTAGGCGGGTTCCAGTTCATGGAACAAGCTGAACGGGCGGGCTTGCAACGTGACGCGGTTGATGCCGGTCCGGGCCAGGGAAGCTATCGGGAGGCGATGAAAAGCCTTGTCCAGCCACCAGTCCTTGGGATTGGGGGTCACGAGTTGACCGTTGCAGGTGACGCGGTAAAGGTCCGCCCGCTCAATGACGATGGCCAGGTCATTCGGCACGGGGCCTTCGACGGTGAACGTGTAGGTTGCCTCGAAACCACTGTCCGCGGGAAACTGCCGGCGAATCAATTCGTCTTTGAACTGCACCGCGCTGTCCCAGGGGTTTCGTTCCCAGCCGTTTTTCTTCCAGACGAACTGACCGGCCTGGTAACAGTACGTGTTGGTTTTGGTTTCACCACCCGCGGTGACATCCACGTAGTCAATCGTCAGCATATTGGGGCCCAAGCGCCGGATTTTGGGAGGGCCATCAGCCGTGAGCACAGCCGGGGTTTCTCGAGCGAATTGGGCCGGACCCGCTTTGGGGCTCAGCAACAGCAGGAGGCTGCCTGACGGGGGCAACTCGAACGCAGCCGTCAGGCCGGCTGCGTGGCGGGTGGCGGGATAGGGCAGAGTCTTTCCGGTGTAAAGGTCCCATTTTTCCGCGCGGCAAAGATGCGACTCGATCGTGCCACGGGAGGGATGCTCGAGGCTGGTATTGACGAGGAACAACAGCTCGCCGTCGGGCAATTGACGGCGGTGATGGAAGAGAATCCCGCGGTCATTCGCGGCGCGGTGAATGCTGAAGCCTTCGGCTTGCTGGCGCTGCCGGAGGTCGGCGATGAGCTGGTCGCGCCAGGCGGAGAGCTGGGCCGGGTCCGGCGCCGCTGCCGGTCTTTGGGCGTCTGAAAGCAGGGCGCCATCCACGCGCGAAGGTTCCGGGCCCGCCGTGTACCGTTTGGTTGCGGTTCGCTCGAACAGCTCGCGGGTCTTCCGGTTGAGGTTTTCAGTATGGGGCGGGAGCACCACGGTATGATATTCGCGCCGGCCCACCTTCAGGTGCGTGGCGACGGTCTTGCCATTCACCTGGATGGTCTGGCCGCCGGGCGCCCCGTGCGATGCGAGGATGTCCTCGCATCCGAGGTCGTATTCGATTTGAGCGGCTTCCAGGGCCATGAGGAGGTCGAAGAAAGCGCTGCCCAGCGTGTTCAACTGTTGGCTGTCCCCCTGGTACATCCAGGCGGTGGTGGTGGGCTCCAGCACCAGCACGCGGTTGATTTGCTGTCCCTGAGACAGCGCCGCGGACAGGCGGGCGAAATAGCGGGCGGAAACGTGATACGCCTCCCACCACGGATCGTGATAGGAAAAGGACTGGGGATGATCGCGCTTGCGGGCGCCGCGGAGCGTCAGGAAGGTCAGGTGCTGATTGAGGGTGTTGACGCCCAGAACCTCGAGCCAGTCGCCGATGCGTTTCATGTCCTCGAACCGCAGGTCCCACCCGGCGGCGCCGTAGATTTCGCAGAGCGTTCGGGGCCAGCCAACCTGGTTGGCCACGCTCGAGAGCTCCTTGACTATGCGGACGTTGCCGAATTGCGCGTGGGTGTGCTCGGCGTATTGGTTCATCAAGCAATCAATTGCCGGGCGCTGGTGCCACGCGTACATCGCCATGTTGTCCGGCACGCCCCGGCAGTCCGGCCAGTCATGGTCCCAGTAGTGCCCGGTCCACTCGAGGCGGTTGGTCCGGCAGTACTCATAATTGGGCCGCGCCCAGCGTTCGACAAACAGCTCATGGAGAAGCTGGTAATAGTTGTGCCGGACCTTGCGCCAATCCCCCACCGGGTGGGACAGACTGGGCAGGTGCGCCAGCAGGCTGTAGCCCCAGCGTCGCTCAAATGCCCGGGGCAAATCCTCCGTCCAAGGAAGCCCTTTGGCGGGGCGGATGTTGGGTTCGTCGGTGAAGACGCCGGGAACCCGCCGGCCGAACTCCTTCCCGAGCTGCCGCCGGTAGGGCTCCATCGTCACTTCGAGAAATTTCTCCGTGACGCCCGGTGTCAGCAGGTTCACGTAACAACGATTCCCGTGCCAGGGCGAGTTTTCCGAGCGCACTTCGGCGGCCACCAGGTACTGCCCTTCCTCGAATGCGGCTCCAGAGCGGGCCTGCGCGGTCACGTTTTCATATTCCGCGCCGCTCAGACGAAACACGGCCACGAGGTCCGGGGACCACGCCGGCGGGGTTTTGACCTCGCGCAGGGCCAGGCCACGGCCCCGCGACTCGGGCATGGCGTCAGGCACCAACCCGCCCGCGAAGCCGGAGGGATAGGAGTTCTCGTCGTAGATCCACACCTTCATATCCAGCCGGGCAGCCTCCAGGAGCGCTACCTTCCAGAGCCGGAACCAATCCTCGCCCAGATAGGGGGTCATGAGTCCGGGCCGGGGGTGAACCCAAACCTGTTTGACGCCTTGGCGGGCCAGGTCGCGCAGGCTGTCCCGAAGCTGCTCCTCCGTCAGCCAGTCGTTCCACACCCAAAGCGGTCCGGTGCTGTATTCCGTCGGCGGGTCCCGAAACAAACGGCGGACCTTGGCCGAATCCGGCGGGCCGCCGGCCGCCATCCATGCCGCGGGAAAAAGCCAGAGAGACAGGGCCAGGAGCGCGATGCCGTTGCAGCCATGACGTTTCATAATGTGCCAGGTGCGCGCCATTCTGCGGCAGCCGGGAACCAAAGCAAGCACGGACCTCGGCCAACGACCCCGGGCAGGCGTGGACACACCAAGAGGGGGGCGGCCGGTCCGGGCCGCCGAGGGGAACCCGGGGAGGGGGGACGGGGCCGGAACCCGGAGGGTTCGAAAATAACGCATTACAACAGTTGACACATAAACAATAATATAGTAAACAGTATGCATGACAACAGAGCCTGAGGCCGGGCGGCCGCGCTATCGGACGCTGCTGGAGTTGCTCCGAACCGCGGATACCATTTGGGACGCCAGCCGTGTTTTCTTCGCGCGGTGGGACCTCAGCCCCAGCCAGTTCAACGTGTTGAACCTTCTGCATTTGAACCCCGAAGGGTTATCCCAGGCGGACTTGAGCCGTTTCCTGATCATGCACCGTTCGAATGTGACGGGCCTGGTGGACCGTTTGGAGCAGCGCGGTCTGGTGGCACGGCGGGATGTCGTTGGCGACCGGCGCGCCTACCGGGTCCGGCTGACCGCGGCGGGCGAGCGCCTGGTGCGGGAGATTCTGCCGCGGTATTATCAAGGGGCGGAGCGGCTTTGGGGCCGGGTGCCGGACCGGCGGCTGGCGGAGTTGCGGGAGTTGCTGCTGCTGGCCGCGGAAAACGCTCGGCGGATTGCGTCGGAACTGCGACATTAAACTTCAATTCACAACCATCATGAACCCGGCCTCTTCCTCCCCCGGCGCGACCCCTGACGCCCCCCGCTCGTTTCCCGGGGCGCGGCCCGCGCTGGCACTGCTGCTGTTGATCAACCTCTTCAACTACATTGACCGGCAGGTCCTGGCGGCCGTGGTGGACCCGATCAAACAGTCGTTGTTCGGCGCCGGCGAAACGGCCGCCGGCACGCTTGGGGTGTTGCAGGAATGGTGCCGGTCCCATTTGGGCTTCAAGCCGGAGCTGGCCTTCATTGGCGTGCTGTCCATGGCGTTCATGGTGACCTACATGCTGGGCGCTCCCCTGTTTGGGCGGCTGGCCGAGCGACGGTCGCGCTGGGTGATCATCAGCATCGGCGTGATGCTGTGGAGCCTGGCGAGCGGCGCCTCGGGTCTGGCCGCCACGTTCTTCATGCTTCTGCTGACGCGATGCATGGTGGGAATTGGCGAGGCCGCCTACGGCCCGGTCGCGCCGGCGTTGATCTCCGATTACTATCCGGTCAAGGTGCGGGGACGGGTGCTGGCCTTGTTCTACATGGCCATCCCCGTCGGCAGCGCCCTGGGCTATGTTCTGGGCGGGGCGGTGTCCCGCTCGGGAATCGGCCATTGGGGGGCGCAGTGGCTGGGAATTCAGGCGGAGAGCTGGCGCTGGGCTTTCTACCTGGTGGTGGTGCCGGGCCTGATCCTGGGACTGTGGAGTTTGTTTATGCGCGAGCCGCCCCGGGGCCAGGCCGACCTCGCACAACCGGGCGCCCCCCGCAAAGTGCAGTGGCGGGATTACCGGATTCTGCTCCGCACCCCCTCCTACGTGTTGTGTACTCTGGGCATGACCGCCATGACCTTTGCCATCGGCGGGATTGCCTTCTGGATGCCGTATTATTTGAAGCATCGGCCGGGCGCCGAGGGGCCGGTCGAGGTGATTTTTGGAGCGATTACTTGTGTGGCGGGCCTGGTTGGAACTCTGGCGGGCGGCTGGCTGGGGGACAGGCTTCGCGCGCGGATTCCGGGTTCGTATTTTCTGGTTTCGGGGCTGGCGATGTTGGTGGGGTTTCCCTTCATGCTGGCCACGCTGCGGGCTCCGTTCCCTGCGATCTGGATCTTGATTTTCGTCACGTGCTTTTGCCTGTTCTTCAACACGGGTCCCGCCAACACCATTCTGGCCAACGTGACGCATCCTTCGATGCGCAGCGCGGCGTTTGCCCTCAACATCTTCGTCATTCATGCGCTGGGCGACGTGATTTCGCCCGTGATTATTGGCATCGTGAGCGACCGGACCTCCATGAACCATGCGTTTACCCTGGTCGGGGCGATGTTCGTGCTGGCGGGCATTCTCTGGCTCTGCGGCATGCGATTTCTCCGGCGGGACACCGAACTGGCGACGACCCGGTTTGGCGTCCCGCAGCCGGCGCCGCCGGCCGCCGTTGAAAACCGATGAAGACCCTTCTCCGATTCCTGTTGCGGCTCCTTTACGGATTTCGGGCCTACAATGAGCAGGTGGTCCGGACGCCCGGCCCGGTTCTGCTCCTGCCCAACCACGTTTCGTGGTGGGACTGGCTGTTGGTGGGGGTTTGCCTCGAGGACGACTGGCGATTCGTCACCTCCCGAACCACCGCGCAACTAAGCTGGTTTCACAAGCGAATCATGATCAACCGGCGGACGTTTCCGGTGGACGTCAATTCTCCCTACGCGGTGAAACACATCGCGGAGTATCTCCAACAGGGCGGCCGGCTGGTGTTGTTTCCCGAGGGGCGCATCTCCCACACCGGCGCCTTGATGAAGTTGTTTGAGGGGACGGGCTTTCTGGTGGCCAAAACGCGGGCAAAAATCGTCACGGCCTACTTGCGCGGCGCGGCGCGGCTGCCATACTCGCGCAACCCGAACCGCAAGCAATGGTTCCCGCGAATCAGCGTCCATTTCAGTCCCATCCAAACCCCGCCGCAGTTGGATCACTTAAGCGCGGCGGCCGCGCGCTTGCGGCTCACCAACTGGCTCCGCGACCGCCTCATCCGCCAGCAGTTCGAGGTGGAAATGGAGTTTGGCCGGGCAACCGTTCCGGATGCGCTGCTCGACGCCGCACGGCGCCACGCGGGGAAGGTCATTCTCCAGGACGCCACCTATCAAAAGCTGACTTACCGTCGTTGGTTTGCGGCGGCGACGGTGCTGGCGGGGAAATGGAACCGTCTTGAAACCGGCGGCGCGCAGCGGGTGGGGGTGCTTTTGCCCAACGTCAACGCCCTGCCCGTCACTCTGCTGAGCCTTTGGGCTGCGGGCAAAGTGCCGGCGGTCCTGAACTACACAACCGGGATCGCCAGCCTGCTGGCGTGCGCGCGCGTCGCCGCCCTGACCCACGTGGTCACGTCCCGGACTTTCCTCACGCGCGCGAAGCTGGACTTGTCGGCGTTTGAGCAGGCCGGCATCGAACTGCTTTTCCTGGAGGATCTCCGGGCCGGCGTGGGGGCCTGGCAGAGGGTGGGCGCCCTGCTGCGGCAGTTTCCCCGCCTTCGCCTGCCGCGCGCCCCGCGTCCACCATCAGGTTCCGACCCGGCAATCATCCTCTTTACCAGCGGGTCCGAAGGCGAGCCCAAGGCCGTTGAACTGACCCACCGGAATTTGCTGGCCAACATCCGGCAAATGGATTCGATCATTGACGTGATGGAGACCGACCGGTTCTTCAACGCCCTGCCGCTGTTTCACAGTTTCGGGCTGACGGTGGGTCTGCTGCTGCCGCTCGTTCGCGGCGTGTTTGTTTTTGTTTACCTCTCGCCGCTGCATTACCGCCTGGTGCCGGCTGCTTTCTACGACCTGAACTGCACAGTGTTCTTCGGCACCAACACCTTCCTCAACGGTTATGCGCGGCGGGCCAGTCCCTACGATTTCCGCACGGCGCGATACCTTTTTGCCGGCGCCGAAAAGCTTCAGGACGCGACCGTGACGACCTGGATGCAGAAATTCGGCGTGCGCATTCTCGAGGGATATGGCGCGACCGAATGCAGTCCGTGCATCAGTGCCAATACGCCGATGCGGCCGCGGCCGGGCTCCGCGGGCGAACTTTTGCCGGGCATCGAATACCGCCTCGAACCCGTCGAGGGAGTGCCCGAGGGCGGCCGGCTTTTTGTCCGGGGCCCGAATGTCATGCGCGGGTATCTCAACCCGGAAGCGAACGCCAAATTCCAGTCACTGGGGGGGTGGTACGACACGGGGGACATCGTCAAGGTGGATGAGGACGGCTATTTATACATCCTCGGCCGCTTGAAGCGGTTTGCCAAGGTCAGCGGCGAGATGGTCAGCCTTACGGCGGTGGAGGAGGCGCTCGCCGGGGCCTTTCCCCAGTACGGCCTGAAGTGCGCGGTTGCCGTGGTCGCCAAACCGGACGAGGCCAAGGGCGAAAAGCTGATTGCTGTGACCAACGAACCCCGGCTCACGCTTGACGCGTTGCGGGAGGTGATTCGCGCCCGGGGATTCAGCAACCTGGCCGTGCCGCGTGAACTGAAGGTGATTCGCGAGATTCCCCGCCTCGGCACCGGCAAGATCAACCACCGCGAGTTGCAGCGACTCGTGTGAAAGGGAGGGCGCATCCGGAGAACATGGCGGCGGATTCCGAGCCGGAGCAGGTGCGATTGCGAGTGCATGGCGCCCCGGATCAGGCGACCGTGGTTTACCTGCCCGGGTTGCATGGGGACTGGACCCTGGTCGGAGCCTTTCGTCTGGCCTTGGGCGGGCAGGTGCGGTTTGTGGAAATGACCTATCCGCGCACCGTGACCTGGACTTTGGAGGATTACGCCGCGGGAGTCGAACGAGCGCTGGCTGAGGCGGGAATTGCGAGCGGCTGGGTTCTTGCCGAATCGTTCGGATCCCAAGTCGCCTGGCCGTTGGTTGCCCGGCAGCGATTCCACGCCGCCGGTCTGATTCTCGCGGGTGGATTTGGACGTCATCCGCTCCGCTGGGCCGTCCGTCTGAGTGAGCGGCTTTGCGGACGAGTCTCGCTTTCGCTGCTTACGCGGATTCTGTTCGGATACACTCGAATGCTCCGTTGGCGCTATCGAAATTCGCCCGACCTTGCGGCCAGCCTGCGCGAATTCCTCGAACGCCGCACCGAGGCGGACCGGCAGGCTGCTGTGCACCGCTTAAGGCTCATCGCCGGGAATCATCCGGAGGACCTCGCTCGACGAATCCAGGTTCCGGTTTATGCCCTGACCGGGTTCGTGGATCCGGTCGTGCCCTGGCCGTTCGTCCGGCGTTGGCTGCGGCGAAACTGCCCCAACCTGCGTTCGTATCGGATCATCTGGGGATCGGACCACAATGTCCTCGGTACCGTACCTCGCCGTGCGGCCCAACAGGTCCTCGCCTGGATGCAGTAACGGTTGACTTGCGATGAGCCGGTTCCTGCCGGTCGCCGGCAGTGTCCGGGTCTCGGAGTCCAGCAACTGCCGTTCGAGTTCTTCAACCCGCGCCAGGAGGTCCTGCGCGTGCAGCGCGGTGGCCGCAGCGCGCGCCAGCACACGCCGCCGTTCCTCAGCGGTGGGCAATCGGGGTCCCTCGAGACCTTGGTTTAACATGCCCCGAATCCTGTCACACAAGGCGGGAGTAATCATCTGGGGTGTTTACCCCAAAGCCGGATAGGCAGAGCGGAACAAGCTGGCCTCCCTCCGCTCTCGTCCCCCCTGCCGACGTCCGACGTCGTGCAGTGCGGAGTTCCCGTGCCTGTTTGCCTCGCTGCGCAGCCTGCGCTCTTCAGGGAAGGTCCTGCGTTACCAACAGCCAGGTCCCCGCCACCCCCAATGCACGGAAAACCGGGGGTAAACCGGCCGATAATACCAGCCGTGGTCCGGGGGACGGTAATAGTGGGGCGGGGGTCCATAATACGCAGCCCTGGCGGCAGGATACGGAATGATGTGGAGGGTTGACCTTGGCGGGGCGGGCGAAGTCTGAACGACCACCGGGGCCGGCTGCGCCACGTAAACCGTGGCGGACGCGGCCGGAGCCGGATTGGCGGCAGGGGGTTGCGCTTGCGCCAGGTTTTGCGCGGCCGCAGCCTGGATGGGAACGACCCGGCGCTGGTCAATCATGGCGTTGATGACCCGGTCGGACACGCCCTCATCCCGTAACCGGACGATGTCTTGCGGCGTCAGGTTGTAAATTGTGCCTGACGTCTGGATATAGTTCAGGATGACTTCCTCATTCACCCGCGCGGCGCTGAGCCGCACCACGTCATCCGCCCCGTAGGGCAGCTTGGCCTTCGGGGGAGGATTTTGCACCGGCCCCGCCGGCCCGGCGTCCTTGGCGGCTTCAGCCGCGGCCACGCCGCAGGCAGCCAACGCGCAATTGAGGAAAACGTATCCGGCGATTGGAAGGAAACGACTTTTCATAACACGCCATCGTTTGTTCACCCTAGTCTCGGCCCTCCCGACTGAAACGTCAACCCGCCGCCAAACCGCCCGTTCGCCCTGCCCGAGCCCATGCCGACTGCGACCCGCGCGGGGACCGGTCGGTGCTCATTGGCGACACCCCGCAGCCTTGGTGCGCAAGTCAACGGGGGGAATGCGCAGTCAATAGATGGGCAGCAAACGCCAATTCTGGTGTGGTAACCTGCCCGATGGCACCCAAAACTGCTGGCGGGTTTGCCCGGCCGCACCTCGGATTGCCGTCCTCGCGATTCGACTGCCCGGCGGCAATCCCTCGATGACGCACCATTTATGGAAACCAAACCAGATCGCAAATCATGGCTGCGCGGCGCCGCCGCACAATGTGAACCGCCCCCCAAGGCGCGAACCAACCCCCTCCGGCTGGTTTTGCTGGGCGCGCCCGGCGTCGGCAAGGGCACCCAAGCCGAGTTGCTGAGCGCCCGTCTGGGCGCCTGCCAGCTCTCCACCGGCGACATATTCCGGGCCGCCAAAACGCTCGAACCGTGTGAGCGGACGCCGGCCCTGACCGCGGCGTTGGATTACATGCGGCGGGGGGAACTGGTGCCCGACTCGACCGTGCTCGACCTCGTTGCCGAGCGTGTCGAATGCTTGCGCTGCGGCGGCGGGTTTCTGCTGGACGGCTTTCCCCGAACGGTTCCCCAGGCCGAGGCGCTCGAAAGAATGCTCGCGAAGGAGAAGATCGGGCTCGATGCCGTGCTGAGCTACGAACTGCCGCTCGAGCGGGTTGTGGCGCGGTTGAGTGGACGGCGCACCTGCCCGGGCTGCAAAGCGGTCTTTCATGTTCAAGCGCGGCCGCCCAAGGTCGAAGGCGTGTGCGATCATTGCGGCGGCAAGTTGTACCAGCGCGAGGATGACCGGCCGGAATCCATCCGGGTGCGGATGGAAGCCTACGAAAAGAGCACCGCGCCGCTGGCCGATTTCTATCGTCAACGGAACCTCCTGGTGACCGTCTCGGCCGCAGGGACGCCCGAGGAAATCTTTGCGCGGGCGATGAAGGCGCTGGCCGCAAGAGGGAAGTCGGTTTAGACAAAGCGGGGGGCTGTCGGCGGTTTGACTTGCCAGAATCCGCCCCGGGGCGTAGGAGGTAGGCCATGCAGCGATTGCTCGTCATGACCGTCATCGGGCCGGACCGTCCGGGTTTGGTTGAATCGGTGGCCACGCTGGTTTCGCAGCATGGTGGGAACTGGCTCGAGAGCCGCATGTCGCGGCTCGGGGGACAATTTGCCGGCATTCTGCGGATTGAGATGCCCGGTGATTCGGAGACGGCATTTCGTGAAGGCTTGACGCGGCTCCAGCAGCGCGGCCTCACCCTCGTCGTTCAAGGGGACCAACCCCCGCCTGCGGATGACCAGGCGCGATTCAGCGTGCTGGAGATTGTGGGGCAGGACCGGCCTGGCATCGTAAGAGAAATCTCGCGCGTGCTGGCTGCGCATCAGGTGAACGTGGAGGAATTGGAAACCGAATGTTCGAGCGCGGCCATGTCCGGCGAAACCCTGTTTCGCGCCCGGGCCCAGCTCCGCATTCCCGCCGACTGCGACCTGGCGGTTTTGCGGCAGGAATTGGAGAAAATCGCGGCGGACCTCATTGCCGAGATCAACTTCGCCGAGGTGAAAGCCCCTTAGCCTTGGCGGCTTGGATGTCTTCGCCTCACCGCCCCAGGCTGCGGACGCCCGACGGGGGGCGTCGTTTGCTCAGAAGATACAGAGGCAGACCCAGGACGAGCAGAGCGGCAGAGGCGCCGGCGACGAGGGGCTTGTAGGTCACGGCGCTGTAGATGAGAAATCCACAGGCCGAGGCAAAGATCAGCGGCACGAACGGGTAACCGAGCACGCGGTAAGGCCGCTCCACGTCCGGCTGCTTGCGGCGCAGGACGATTACCGCGAGGGTGGAGGCGAGGTAAAAAGAGTAAACGGTCGCGGCGGTGTAGAGGACCGCCTCAACAAAGGATCCCAACAAAAGGATCAGGAGGACGGCGATGCCGCCTTGGACCCACAGCGCCGTGGCCGGGGTTCCCAGGCGCGGATGCCATCGCCCCAAGGGGCGGAAAACGCGGTGGTCCGCCCCCACGGCATAGGAGATGCGAGCGCCGGTGAAAATCAGGCCGTTGACGGCTCCCATGGCGGAGATGCAGATCAGGGCACTGATGAGGATGCTGCCGGCGCGGGGAAAAGCCGCCGCGAGCGTATCGGCCGCCACGGCCTTGGACCCGGCCAGGCCGGCATAACCCAGTGCGTGCAGAAACGCTCCGTTGACCAGGAGGTAAATGGCCGTGACCGCGCCGATCCCCAGCACCAGCGCGCGCAGGATGTTCTGGCGCGGGTTTTTGACTTCCGCGGCGACATAGGCCATTTCGTTCCAACCCCCATAAGTGAACAGCACGAAGATCAACGCCAGGCTGAAGGGCAGGGTGGGGGTGGAAGCGGCGGGGGGGGAGGGGGTGCGGGTGGCCAGGATTGCGGTTGCGGCGATGAGCAGAAGTCCCAGTGCCTTGGCAGAGGTCAGGAGGTTCTGGGTCCATTTCCCCTCGCGCACGCCCAGCACGTTGATGACCGTGAGGACCCCGGTGACAAGGATGGCGTAGCCCTGGCGGGCGAGCGGGAAATCCGTGCCCGCGAGCGGGTCATAAATCGTTTGGGCATAGGTGGCGAAGGCAAAGGCCACCACCGCAATATCCCCCGGCCGGACCACCGCCAGTTGCGCCCAGCCGAAGAGGAAGCCGGCCCAAGGGCCGTAAGCCCGGGAGAGGTAAACGTAATCCCCGCCTTCCTGCGGAAAGGCGGCGGCCAGCTCCGCATAGCACAAGGCGCCGGCGAGGGAGATGAGCCCGCCCAGCAGCCAGATGGCAACCACCCCCCAGCCGCTGCCCGCGCCCTTCGCGATATCGGGCGCCATCTGGTAGATGCCCACCCCGATGATGATGCCCACCACCAGCGACGTCGAATCGAACAGCGAAAGCTCCCGGGCCGGGCGGCTGGCGCTGGTCGCGTTCGGGTTGCCGGTCATGCGAGTGCGCGGCGGCTACCGTTTCTTCATCGTCACGCCGATGCCCGACGTTTGCAGGTTGAGAAAGAGCGTCTCCAGCTCGGGGTTGGTGGTAATGGCCTCCAGGTAGCGCGGGTCCGCCTGGGCGCGTGACATGTTGTGGGCGATGACCAAACCGCCGGGGCGCACCAGCGGCAGCAGCTTGTTCAGGTAATCCACATACCCCTGCTTGTCCGCATCCAGGAAAAGAATGTCTATCGGGTCCTTGAGTTTCTTCACCTCCTCGTGCGCGTCCCCTTCCACCACCGTGATGATTTTATCCACGCCGGCCCGTTTGAAATTCTGGCGGGCAGTCGCCGCGCGGCCAGGGTCAATCTCAAACGTGGTGAGTTTGCCCCCCGTCCTTTCCAAGGCCAGCGCGAACCAAATGCTGGAGTAGCCGATGGAGGTGCCAATCTCGACTACGTTCTTTGCGCCGGTGGCTTCGGCAAACAATCGTAAAATCCGGCCGTCTTCACGCGGCACGCTCAAACTGCCCCGACGCTGGTTGCGGTCCATGTCGTCGAGCACGGCAAGGACCTCTTTTTCGCGGGGGGAATGGGCCAGAAGCGGGCTGGCGAACATGTCCAGCGATCCGCGGGCCGGGGGGGGTGGGCCGCCGCGGCGGGGTGGACCGCCAGGTTCTTGGGCGGTGGCGGCGAGGGGGATAACGATAACGCTCAGAGCCATGCTCAGCCATTTAACGGAGGTCTTATTCATGCGCGTAAATCCAGCCAGGTTGAAACGAACAACATCCCGGCAATCCTTTTATGACCCGGGCCTGGAAGTATTTAAAACGCATTCCAGCCGGTGTCCAACCCGAAGTCGGAATTTCGCGTTCTTGACCTTTTGGCGAACTAAGGCAGTGTATCCGGCTTGGCTTCCGGCCCCCCGGGCCGGGAGCCGGCAGATCAAGACATGCAACATATACGGAATATCGCGATCATCGCCCACGTGGACCATGGCAAGACCACGTTGGTGGATGGTTTGTTGAAACAATCAGGGACCTTTCGCGCCAACCAGGCCATTGCCGCCGAGGAGCGCATCATGGATTCGATGGACTTGGAGCGGGAAAAGGGCATCACCATTCGGGCCAAGAACGCCGCGTTTCGCTACAAGGATTACCACGTCAACATCATTGACACGCCCGGCCACGCGGATTTTGGGGGTGAAGTTGAACGCATCATGAACATGGTGGACGGGGTGCTGCTGGTGGTGGACGCCGCCGAGGGCCCGCAGGCGCAGACGCGCTTTGTCTTGCGCAAGGCGCTGGAAGCGGGCGCCAAGCCGATTGTGGTGATCAACAAGATTGACCGTGAGAATGCCGCGCCGCACAAAGTGCTTGACGCCGTCTGGGATTTGTTTGTGTCGTTGCACGCCACCGACGAGCAGATGGACTTCCCGGTCATTTACGCCAGCGCGAAAGAGGGCTACGCCAAAGCCGACTTGAACCATGTCAGCGGGACCATGGAGCCCCTGTTCGAGGCGATTATCAAGCATATCCCTCCGCCGCGGGCGCGCGCCGGCGAAGGCTTTCAGTTGCTTGTGGCCAATCTGGACTACTCGGATTATCTGGGCCGCATTGCGTTCGGGAAAATTTATTCCGGAAAAATCAAAGTGGGTGATCCCGCCGTTTGCCTGCATGGCGACGGCCGGCGAACCGCCGCCAAGATCACCGCGATTTTTCACTTCGAAGGCTTGAAACGCATCGAGGTGCCGGAAGCCCATGCGGGGGATGTGGTGGGCCTGGCCGGCTTTGAGGACGTGTTCATCGGCGAAACCATCACCGATTCCGAGTCGCGCCCGCCGCTGCCGTTCGTGCCGATTGACCCGCCCACCATCCAGATGCAGTTTGCGGTGAATGACGGGCCGCTGGCGGGGATGGACGGGAAACTGGTGACCGCGCGCCACATCTGGGAGCGGCTGGTCAAGGAAGTGCGGACCAACGTGGCGCTGCGGATTGAGCAGACGGATGCGCCAAACATCTTCAACGTGTCCGGGCGCGGCGAGATGCAGATCGCCATCCTGGTCGAGCAAATGCGGCGCGAGGGCTACGAGGTTCTGGTGTCGCGCCCCGAGGTCATTTACCGCAAGGACGCGGCGGGCAATCTGCTGGAGCCGATCGAAAAGCTCTTCCTGGAAATCCCCAAGGACGCGATGGGGCCGGTCCTGGAGAATCTCGCCGGGCGCAAGGCGGAGATCACCAATTTGCAGCATCACGGGGATCAGATCAGCATCGAGGCGCTGATTCCAATGCGAGGCCTGATCGGGTTTGAAACCGACCTGGTCAACCAAACACGGGGTTTGGGAGTCATGAGCCATCTCTTCCATGACTACGGTCCGGATCGGGGCGAGATCGTCGCTCGGAAGAACGGCTCGCTGGTGAGCATGGAGGATGGCGAAGCGACCGCCTATGCCCTGAACATGATTCAGGAACGGGGCCGGCTGATGGTCGAGCCCGGCGACCAGATTTACCGGGGCATGATCGTCGGGGAGAATGCGCGTGAAAATGACATCCCGGTCAACCCGTGCAAAACCAAGCACCTGACCAACATGCGTTCCCAGGGTGAAGGCAAGGGCATTCAGTTGGAGCCGCCGCTCAAACTCTCCCTCGAGCGGGCGCTCGAATACATCAGCGCGGACGAGTATGTCGAGGCCACCCCCCGGCATCTCCGGTTGCGTAAGAAAATCCTGGACGAAAACCAGCGCAAACGGGCGGCCCAAAACCGGGCCGCCAGGGTGCAAATCGCGGCTTAAAACGTTCCCCTCCCGGCAGGGTGAGGTCCCGGAGGGGAATCCTGAACCGGCCGCTTGCCGGGTGAAGGCAAGGGGGGCGGCGCTCCGCTATCGCCGAATCTCGTAGCGGAGCCAAGCCACGTCCCCTTTGACCTCCTCAACCTTGAGAAGTCGCAGCGGGATAACCCCGTCGGGGGAGGTCAGGTCGGGGGCCCGGAAGAAGCTGCGGGCGGAACTGCCGCCAACCAGGCACGGTTGGAACAAGACGCTGACTTCATCCACCAGTCCGGCGCGTAGCAACACGCCGTTGAGGGTTCCGCCGCTGTCCACGCGCACAACGCGGACGCCAAACTGCTCGTATAACTCCTCCAGGGCTTTGGCGAGGTCCACGCGCTCCACACCGGAAATGATCGCCTTGATGTGTCGTTGAGCGAGGTAGTCGAGGTATTCCTGAGGCGTGCGCGGGCTGCACAGAGCGACCATTTCGCGCCAGAACCCCGCCTGGCGGAGCACATGCCAGTTGCGAACCCTCCCGGTGCTGTCAGGGACCACCAGAATCGGGCGAGGGTCGCCGGCCGAAACCTCCGGGATGGCCAGGCTGGCGGGGTCTTCCGATGGGATGGGCTCCCCCGGTTTGCAGATCGTCAGGCTCCCTGCCAAGGTTGCATCCTCCCGCCAGGTCGCCGCCAGTTCGTAAAACTGGCCGATATCGGGAGTCAGCCAATCAATCCGGCCGTCGAGACTGACGGCCGCATGCACGATGACCCGGGGTCGCATGGGGGGCTGCCGCCAGGTTCACGCCAAAGCGCGCACGGTGGCTTCCAGGCTTGGAACATCCGCCACGTTGAGCACCTGGGCGTTCTTGTCAATCCGCTTGAGGAACCCGCTCAAAGCCGTGCCGGGGCCCAGCTCGATAAACCGGCTGAAACCCTGCCCCAGCAGATAACGCACCGATTCCTCCCAGCGAACCGAGGAAGTCACCTGCTCGACCAGCCGGGCGCGGACCAAATCGGGCGCGCCGTGGGGTTGGGCCGTGACGTTCGAAATCACGGGCACTGCCGGAGTCTGAATGGGTATGGCCGCCAGTTCCGCGGCCAGCTTCGGCTGGGCGCTGGCCATCAACGGCGAGTGATATGCGCCGGCGACGGCCAGGGGTAGCGCGCGGCGAGCGCCCCTGGCTTTGGCCAGCTCGCAGGCCCGGGCGATTTGCTCCGCTCCACCGGAAATGACCAACTGCCCCGGGCAATTCAGGTTGGCGAGCACCACGCCGGCTTGGGCGCAGACCTCGCGCGTTGGCGCTTCGTCCAACCCAATGATGGCAGCCATTGCGCCGCGGGTGACGTCGCAGGCCTCCTGCATGAACCGGCCCCGTTGCCGCACCACGCGCAAGCCATCTTCAAAACTCATGGCTCCCGCGGCAGTCAGGGCGGTGAACTCGCCGAGCGACAAGCCGGCCGTCGCGTGAAACTCGAAGGCCGGCAGGCGTTGCTTCAGAAGGTCGAACGCCACCCAGCTCACGAGGAAAATGCCCGGTTGCGCGTTTTCTGTCCGGGTCAATTCAGACTCCGGTCCCTGAAAACAGACTGCTGCCAAATCATAACCCAGGGCTGTGTTGGCGCGGTCAAACCATTGCCGGGCCGAGGGATGGGCATCGGCGAGGTCCTTGCCCATGCCGACCACCTGCGCGCCCTGACCGGCAAACATCAATGCTGTTTTGCTCATCTGGCCGCCCACTTAACACCAAATCCCGGGCTCTGAAAAGCAGAGATTCCAACCCAACGCCGCCGGATGTCGTTAATTTACATGACAGTGCGGAGACCTTCGGGCATTTACGGACACCGACCGAAAGTATAACTTAAGGGCAGCATGAGTCCGAAGCTCGACTTTTGGGCACTGCCCTCAACGGCCAGCCGCGTGCCCCGCCGGCCTACTCGTGGATTCACCCTCATCGAGCTGCTGGTGGTCATCGCCATCATTGCCATCCTGGCGGCGATGCTGTTGCCGGCGCTCAGCAAGGCGCAGGCCCGCGCCCACCGCACCCGCTGCCTGTCCAACATGAAACAGCTCGGCGTCGGCCTCATGCTCCTGACCACCGACCGGCAGGAAATGTATCCTCCGGCAGTGTATTCGACCGGGGATGTGACCTACCAGTTGACTTGGGACGATTACATCCACCGTTACATCGGTGGGCAGGGCAGCGAGCAGGACCTCCTCTTCGGTGTTACTCCCCCCGAACGCACCCCCCAGGTGCTCCGCTGTCCGGCGGACAAAATCCAGTTCCCCAAGGCCGAGGCCTGGCTCAACAATTTTGCCGCGCGACGGTCCTACTCGATGAACTGGGCCGGGACTGGCTTTATGCTGAATTCGTCGAAGGCGCCGCTGCCGTCCGCGAATCTCAAGGGGATCGGAATCTTTTACAACCTCCGCGGTTCCGCGCCCGGCACCTATGACTGGGAGCCGCGCGGGTTCAAGGTATCGCAAGTGGCGGATCCCGCCGGCACGATTCTGCTCGCCGAGCTGGCCAACGGCCGCAACATGGCAGGCAATGACTGGCCCTGTTTTGTCGCCGGCCCCGGCCCCAATCCGCCGAGTGGCGTGAGCGAGGATTGCATCCAGACGACCCGCGTCCCCAACATCAGCAGCACCGGTCATACTTACGGCTCGGTCACTTACGGCCTGCATTCCCACCGGTTCAATTACCTCTTTCACGACGGGCATGTGGGGCTCCTTCGAACGACCGAAACGGTGGGTGGCGGACCGGTGACGGATCCCCGGGGCATGTGGACCATGGCCGCCGGGGACTGAAATCCTCCGCGCATAATTTGGGGGCGCGATTGCGGGGGTTGGCGTCGTGGAGGGCGTCGCTGCGCGCCGGTCGGGGGCTTGGAACTTTCGTTTCCCGCGACGGTTTGTTACTGCCCGGTTCGCCTCGGAACCGAGGCGTCAGCGAAGGGGGCGCACTATCGGGACGCCGAAGGTTTCGACCGCGTGGGAAGTGCGCCACCCGAGTCTGATTCTCCCGCGCACAGTCCTGCTTGATGGTTCCCGATGAGCCAGAGTCGAGGCAAATCGGTCGAGGCAAGTCTTGCGTCCCCGCGCGGCAGCATTTAGCTTGGGGTGGGTTGCACAGCCTTCTGACTCAGGGGGCTGAGGATTGCGCAGCCGGCCACCTTCTCCGCCACGGCCCCGGACGGAAAATTCGGGACGGGCGGGTTGCAGCCCCGGACAGAGCTGATTTATGACACTGACAGAAAAGATTCTCGCCCGCGCTGCCGGCAAGGCCCGCGTGCAGGCGGGGGACAATGTGTGGGTGAAAGCCGACATCCTGATGACGCACGACGTTTGCGGCCCGGGCACCATCGGGGTGTTCAAGCGTGAATTCGGCAAGAACGCCCGGGTGTGGGACCCGGAGCGGGTGGTGATCATTCCCGATCATTACATCTTTACCGCGGATTCGAAGTCCAACCGCAACGTGGACATTCTCCGGGAGTTTGTGAGGGAGCAGGGGATCAAGTACTTCTATGACGTCATAGACGACCCGAACGGGAAATGGGTCTTCGACGCCTCCAAAGGCATGCTCCAGCGGCAATACGGGTCTCGTTACGCCGGCGTCTGCCACACGGCTCTGCCGCAAAAAGGGCACACGCGGCCGGGAGAAGTGTTGTTCGGCACCGACTCGCACACCTGCATGGCCGGGGCCTTCAACGAGTTTGCCACCGGGATTGGGAATACCGATGCCGGTTTCGTCATGGGGACGGGCAAATTGCTGTTGAAGGTGCCGGAGACGATGCATTTTCGGCTGGAGGGCCAGTTGCAGCCGGGCGTGATGGCCAAGGACATCATCCTGCACTGCATCGGCGAGATCGGTTTTGACGGCGCCACCTACCGGGCCATGCAATTCGACGGTCCCGGCGTGGCCAGCCTCAGCATGGACGATCGCATGACCATCGCCAACATGGCCATCGAAGCCGGCGGCAAGAATGGCATCTTCGAGTTCGACGCCCAGACCAAGGCTTTTGTGGACTACCGCTGCAAGTTAAACGGCACGCGCGCCACCTACGACCCCGTCGAGCGCGATGCCGACGAGTCCTTCGTTTACGAGCTGGTCGTGGACTTGGCCAAACTCGAGCCCACCGTGGCCTGCCATCCGGACCCCGGCCAGCGCCGGTTGGCAAAGGAGTTGGGCAACATCAAGCTCGACCGCGCTTACATTGGCTCCTGCACCGGCGGGAAGACCAGCGACTTCCTCGAGTTTGCCCGCGTCTTGCGGGGCCGGCGGGTGGCGATTGACACCTTCGGCGTGCCGGCAACGCCGGAAATCGTGCATGACCTTCAAACCGCCCGTTGGGGGGAGAAAACCGTTTGGGAAATCCTGGTCGAGGCCGGGGTGCAAATGACCGAAAACGCCGGTTGTGCCGCCTGCCTCGGGGGACCCGTGGACACCTTTGGGCGGATGAACGCGCCCATGAAGTGCATTAGCGCCACCAACCGCAATTTCCCCGGGCGCATGGGGCACAAGGAGTCACAGGTGTTTCTCGCCTCCCCGGCAACCGTGGCTGCCAGCGCCATTACCGGGCGCATTACCGATCCGCGGGAATACCTGAGTTGAAACGAACGGGTGGGGCGCCAGACAACTACGCCTTCGCCCGGCGGCGAAGCAGCAGTGCCAGCCCGCCCACGGCAAGCAACGAGAGGGACGAGGGTTCCGGCACAATCAGCATGTCGGCCCAAGTGGTTCCGATACGAATCTCGTCCACGAGGCCCTGCGCGCCAATGTTCCCACTCTGAGTCGTCGGATTGCCTGCGAACGGGCGTAGCCGGGTGAAGGTGAGGTCCATGCCGGTGATGCTGGCCATCGCGCTGGCGATGGACGGCTCGGAATCGGTGCTCGGATTCACCCACAGCCACGCGTTATCCACGTTCCCGGATCCGTGATCAATGCGCACCACGGCCCAGCTTTCCACATCCAGCGGGGCAGTGGTCCAAGATGTTAGGGGGTTGTTCACCCCCCCGCGTTCGACCAGCCCCCACACATCGGTGTCCGGCAGTGAGACTCCCGAGTTTCGAGTTCCCTCTCCAATTGCCAGGCGCTCGGAGGTGCCGTTGAACAAGGCAACGTTGATCGGCCGCAAATAGGACGGGCTTCCGTCCGGCCCAAAAGTGGCGCTTTTCTGGCCGGTTCGAATGTGGAGAAAACTGATCCACGTGGTGGTTCCGTCGTCGCCGCGCGGCGAAGCGAGGGTCCTGAAAATGCTCACGCTGCCGCTGGTTGTGCCTTCGATGTACAGTGCCCCTCCGGGTGTGGGCAGCCCCGGGTACGTCATTCCCGGATACTGCATGACTGCGGTGCCCCCCGTGGTGCTCCAGGCATCTGAAAAACCAAAACCTCCCGTTTGGCCCGCCAGCGCGGTGCCGGCTGCGTAGTCGAACGGTTCGTATGCCAGCAAAACGGCTTGCGCGGAAAACTCAACACTCAAGGCCAGGAGAACGCAACCCCCCACCACCACGGCCCTCTTCTGAAAACGTTTCATAATCGTCTCTAAGGTTGACTCTGCAAATTCGCTTACGCGAACCTGATTAACGGCTGATTATGGTCCTTCCTATCAAATCCACTGCCACATGTCAAGGCTTTTATTTCGCCCCTGATCGGCGGATAAGGAGGTGAAGAAGCGGAAGAAAGTGTGGTGGGGCTGC
>ERZ795051.1976-NODE-1976-length-24081-cov-5.265712_pt1 | contig 24081 bp, 20 predicted proteins | sample MGYA00375135_ERZ795051 | MGnify/ENA primary metagenome ERZ795051 (study PRJEB30180, sample SAMN05720222) | activated sludge metagenome | isolation source: Anaerobic digester | place: Japan | collected 2015-05-26 ... | reverse complement strand
CCCCCCCCCATTCCCCGGGGATCCCCCCGTTGCGCCTCGCGCCCCCGCGCGCATTTTTTACGTAGTACGTAAAATCCGCCGGCGAAAATTACGTACTACGTAAAATTCAAGGCGGAGGTTCTTGCGGTTGGTCATCCCGAGCCTGTCGAGGGATCTGGGCTTCGTCCCGCCGGCATTCCGCGGGCAAAAAGTTTTCGCCGCTTGGCAAGCGCCCCGCCGGCGCGCTAGATTGGCAGTTGCGGCTCGCCGGAGAGATGGCGGAGTGGCCTATCGCGCCGGTCTTGAAAACCGGATCCCGCGCAAGCGGGACGGGGGTTCGAATCCCTCTCTCTCCGCCACGATTCGGATTCCCCGGCCCGCGATTTCCCCCTTTCCAGCTCCCGCACGGAGCGCTAGACTGCTTTTCCGCCATGAAACGCAACGCTCAGCTCGTCTGCCAGCACCTCGAAAACATCTCCCGCGGAGCTCTCGAGGAATACCAGGACATCATCCGGCAATACGTGCGCGGACGCCAGGGCATCTATGCCCTTTTCCGGCGCGGCAAGCTCTACTACGTCGGCCTGGCCACCAACCTCCGCACCCGCCTCACCCAGCACCTGCGCGACCGGCACGCTAATTCCTGGGACCGGTTTTCCATCTACATCACCATTGGCGACCACCATCTCCGCGAACTGGAAGCCTTAATGCTGCGAACGGTGAAACCAACCGGCAACAAGCAGAAAGGTAAATTCGCCAAATCCGAGGATTTGCGCCGCCGCTTTCGCCGCGACATGAAGCAAAGCCTGGAAGCCGAAATCGACGGCATGTTTAGCGAATTCCGCCCCGCCCGGAATAAATCCAAGCCCAAAAAGGAGGATGGGCCCACTCCCGTGTTGGCCAGGTTCTTCACGCAGCCGACACCCCTGCATGCGCGTTTCAAAGGAAAACTCATCCGAGCCCACGTGCGGCGAGACGGCGCCGTGCGCTACAGCGGGACAACCTACAATTCACCCTCTCAAGCCGCCGCCGCCGCGTGCCGGCGCGTTTCCTGCAACGGCTGGACCTTCTGGACCTACCAACGAGCCCCGGGTGATTGGGTCTATCTCAGCACCCTCCGCGCCTAGATCCGGCTCTGGCCCCCGATCAGGAGCCGCAGGCGTTCCAGCGCCGCATCGGCTTCGCGGCCTTTCTCGGCGATGGCCTCCAACAGTTCGGATGGCGTGCGGTTGTCCGCCTCAACCACCCGATTGGGATTCACGGCCTTGATGTCGTAGGCCGCATCTTCGATTTCCTGCGCCTTGGCCTGGTTCTCCCGCGCCGCGCGCTCCGCCGCCTTCCATTCCGCTTCCGCTTGTTTGATCGCCTCGGGCTTGCCTGATTTTGCACTCCGCATTTGGCGGAATGCGTCCTCCAGTTCCTTCGCCCGGGCCGCCATTTCGATGGCCTTTTCGCGGTATGGATGCGCCTCTTCCGTCGCTTTTTCCAGCCGCCGCGAGAAATCGACCGTCCAACTCCGCGCCGAGTCGCCCCGCGCAGGCAGCAGCTTGAAAAACTCGTCGAATGCGGCTTGGGTCAAAGGCGTCTTTTTGCCGACCTTCACGTCGGACAGATCGTAGTACCAGATCTTCTCCGTCGGCGGCCCTTTCCGGAAAAAGACGAGGTTGGTTTTGACGCCCGCGCCCGCCGACGAGAACACGCCGCCCGGCAGGCTGACGATGCAATAGACGTCGCATTCCTCCATCAGCTTGCGTTTCGTCCCGACAAACCCGCTTTCGTTGGTCCGGAACAACACCCCTTCGTCCAGTACGATGCCGCAATGGCTGCCTTCCTTCATGCTTTTGAGGACATGCTGGATGAACAGCACCTGCGTGGCGCTGGTGGGATAGTCGAAGCCCGTCTGCGCCTCCTTGCCCTCCTTGCCTCCGAACGGCGGATTCATCAGCACGCAGTCGAAAAACGCGGGCGCCCCCTTGAACAATCCGGCGTAGGACTCCTGCCCGGACAACGTGTTGCCGTGCCAGACGTGCGGCTCGTCGATGCCGTGCAGCAGCAGATTGGCCAGCGCGATGGGATAGACCGAATCGTCCTTCTCCCGTCCATAGAACGTGTTCCGCTTGAGGGTTTCCAGGCGGGGTGCTGTCAGTGTTCCGGCCTTCTCCGCCTGCTCGCGCATGTACTCGAACGCCTGCGCCAGAAATCCCCCGGTGCCGCAGCCGGGATCGTAGACCGTCTGGCCGATCTGAGGATCGACCACCCGCACCATCACGCGGATGGTATCGCGCGGCGTGAAAAACTGGCCGCCGTCGTTGCCCTTTTCCCCCATCTTCAGCAGCAACCCCTCGTAAACCTGCGACAGGGTGAAGACGTGGGTTTGGTCGATCGTCTCGTTGCTCAGTTCGTGGACCTTGTCGAGCACGTCGAGGAAGTTTTTCTCCGAATCGATCCGGCTGCGCTCCACGCCCGCCATCACTTCGCCGATGACTTTCTGGCGCGCCGTCGCCCCAGGCTGCTTTTCCAGCGTCTTGAGATGCGGCAGCAATTTCTCGTGGACGAAGGCCCAGACGCTCGCATTCTTGTCCTGCCGCATGGCGGAGTCCTTGTCCGCCCAATCGCGCCAGCGGTACGGCGCGGCAAGGGAAGGCTCGAACGGCAACCCCAGCGCCTGCGCCTCCTCCGCCTCCCGCTGCTCCCGCTCATCCAGAATGCGCAAAAACAGGATCCAGGTCAGCTCCGGCACGTACTTCATCGCCCCGGCGCAATTCGAGCGCCGCATCACGTCGCAAATCGACTTCACCGCCGCGTTCAGCGACTGCTGCGTCCCATGCCGCTTGCCGTTCGGCTTCGTGTTCTTCTTGGCCATCATGTCGCTCCGGTGAAAGCTTCGCGCAACAGCGCGAAGGATAGTTTTTCGATGTCGGCGAGCCTATGGATTAGGCGCTCTCGCACGGCATATGATGCTTGAAATAGTTTGTCGATTTTCGCCGCGATCCGTCGCTGTTCCGGCAATGGCGGCAATTCAATCTCAACGGCCGCAACTTCTTCCGTTCGAATTCGCGGCAGTTGGCCAGGCGTCTTGTCAATTGGGGCACGATTCAAGTACTGCGGGCTTCGCATGAACCACGCAACGAATTCCCTGTCCGCTTCCTCGCCGACTGAGAATACATACTGTTCCACCGAGCACAACCCGTCGAAATCGGCGAGCCACACTTTGTTCAGATATGGACGTAGATACCCATATACGATATCGCCCTTGAAAAAACGGGGCTTCCTGCCCGTCAAATCGGCCATTTCAATCGGCATGCTGGCAATGCGCCGCCCCGTCTGGGATTCTATGTGCTCAAGTCCAACAAAGATCGTTTTCCCTTGTGGATTGTTTCTTGGATGGACCAGATCTTTTCTCAGTCGAAGCAAATCCCCCAAACGACGCCTGGGCCAACGAGAATCCGGAAGCGAAAATTCTTCCCGCAATAATGCGCCTGGCAGCGCCTCCGCCGCCCGCAACTGCTCCGCGACCGCCTTGCGCGCGGACTCGACTTCGGCCAGTTGGGCGCGGAGGTGTGCGGCCATGCGTTGTTGTTCCGGCAGTTCAACCAAGGGGATTTTTAGGTTTTCTATAAGCCCTTTTGTGAGCGCCTGTCGGGTTGCCCCTGCTTGTGAATCCCAAACGAACTTCTGAAAATGCGGAGAAGAAAAATACAGGCATAGATAATCAGGATCGAGCGTGCCGTCACCGCGAATGACGCATACATGCTGGTTCACGTTTGCAGGGCAGAAATGATCCGGCGCAACGCAGACCCGCCCAATCGATGCCCCCGTGATATTCAGAAGAACATCCCGCGCACAAACGCGGCTCCCGGCCATTTCGGCATCTTGTTCTTCCGAAATATATGCCAATCCTTCGGGCTCAAACCGATTCATGTGGACGTTCTGACTGCGAATCAGGGGAATACCCGAACTTTGATAAGCGCGATATCCGCCGAGCGGAGTGTAACCACTGCCGATTTTTACGACATGATCACCAAGACGAACGCTACCTAAATATTTTGTCGAGGTATGATGCATTCGCTTGCGCCTTAGACCCGCTAGGCCGCAAAGATCGTTTCTTTGGTTTTCCGGACGAGTTCATCCGGGGATCCGCCTTGCTTGAGGGCTTGGAGACCTTTGAGGGCGCGAATTTCCGGGGTGCGCCAGAGGTCCTTGGCTTCCAAGGCGGCGGTGCCGGCCCGTTCGAACTGCCGGACGATGGCGCGGATGACTTTGGCGGTCGGTTGCGGCAGACGGATCAGCCAATCGGGGCCGTTTTCGCCAAACTGCGCGGCCCGTTCCGCGCGCGTGAGGGGCCGGATGCCATAGGCCAGCGCGGCCAAGACGTCGAAATCGTCGTAGGCCTCCATCTCCGCGCCTTCGCCGACGATTTCCGGCAGCAGGTTTTGCCGGCGCAGATCGGCCATCATTTCCGCGCGTTTCACGGGGTCCAGCCAGCGTTCGCGGAAATCCCGCAAGGTCGGCACCGCGGCGACGAGCTGCTGGACCAATTCGCGGCGGTATTCCTGCGGCGTCACGCGCCGGAGGCGGCCGTCCTTGGCCAACAGGTTGAAGCGGCCCGTGTCCTTGATTTCAATGGGGATGTCCTTGGCGCGCACCTTGGGCGGTTGCGGAGGCTCGGGGCCCGGTTTCGGCGGATCGCGCGGCGGCGGCGTGACCAAATCCGCCCCGAACAAAGCCGTGGCGCCCGTGTAGTCGAAGATGCGGAACATCAGCTTGCCGCTGGCTTCGTCCAGCCGGGTGCCCCGCCCGATCATTTGGTTGAACAGCAGCGGCGATTGCACGTAGCGGAAGAACACGATATTGCGCACGCACGGCACGTTCACGCCGGTGGTCAAAAGATCCTTGGTGGTGGCGACGATGTGCGACCGGGCCCGGCCGCGGAAATCGGGGATCAGCGCCTGCCCGTTTACCGACGACATGCACTTGAAGGCATACCGCTGGATTCGCTTCTGGCCATTTGCCTTGGCCCAGGCGGCATACAGGGCGTTGAATTCGTTGGCCACGAGATCGGCGTGGTGGTCGCTGGCGCAAAAGACGATGGATTTTTGAAGCGGCGTATGGTCGCCGGTGGCCAGCAGGCGCGCGAACAAGTGCCCGCACATGGCCTTGATGCGATCCGGCAGGATCAGGCGCGCCTCCAGCGCGGAGCCTTCGTTCACCTCGGGCACGGCGTCCGCCGTCAGCTTGCGGCCGGTGTGCAGATCGGTCAGCTTTTTGTCCGCCAAGTCGGCGCGCAACACGCCGCGGATGCGCTCGGGCTGGAGCTCGCCGTCGTGGTGGATGTCGTACTGCTCGATCTCGCAGGGGGCCAAATAGCCGTCCGCCACGCCTTGCGCATAGGTGTATTCGTAGGGAGCTTCGCCGAAGTATTTGTAGTTGTCGGCCAGCAGGCGGCGGTCTTCTTCGATCTGCTTCGCCAATACGGCGTCCTTGGCCTCGGGCAGGCGGATGGTGCGCGGCGTGGCCGTGAGCCCGACGTGGATGCCCTGCGCATTGTGCTTCAGAATGGCGAACCACTTGCCCCAGGCGGAACGGTGGCATTCGTCGATCACGATCACGTCGAAATAGCCCGGCGGATAGTGTTTCAGGAAAAACGAGGGGTCGATGGACGGGGATTGCGGATCAACGGCGGCGTCCTCGCCCACCTTGTCGTATTCCGGGTTGCCGCCCCGTTTGCGCTTTTGGTGGTCCAGTGTTTGGTAGGTGGCGATGACGACGCGGGCGTTCTTCTGCGGATGGCGGGTGTCGATTTCCGCGGCGTCGTTCCCAAACGCCGCCTGGAAATCGGCCAGGCCGTTGTCGCGCAGCTCGGTCCGGTCGCAAACGAAAAGCGCCTTGCCAAGGAAGCCGGCGTCGAAAATCCTCCGCAGCATGCCCGCCGCGATGCGCGTCTTGCCCCCGCCCGTGGCGATGAGCAGGATGACGCGCGGCGGGCGGTTGTTTTGCCGGTCCAAAATGATTTTCTCAAACGCCGCGCGGATGGCGGCATCCTGGAAATACCAGAAATGTTCCCGGCCCTGCTTGTAGGGCGTTTCGAGCAACTTGAACTCCGGCATTTCGGGTTTGAGGCCGCGGATTGCCAGGTAACGCCGGATCAGCTCTTCGGGCCGGGGAAACTCGGATAGCGGTCGCGGCTCCGTGGTGGCGCCGGTCTCTTCGTCATATTCAACGAACAGATGGCCGTTGGAGGAAAAGACAAATGGCACGTGGTGCAACTGCCCCACGCGATAATCCTTGCCTTGCTGCAAGCCATGCTCCGGCGGCTTGCCTTCATGCTTCGCCTCCAGGATGGCGAGCGGCATGGGCTCGGATCCGGTTGACAGCGGCCGCCGCAACACGTAATCGGTGCGCCCGGCCGATCGCCGGCGGGGCTGGCCATGCACGATGTCAATGGTCCGCGCCGTTTCCTCGACCCGGATGTCGGCGCGCCGGCTCCACCCCCGCTCTTCCAGGGCGGGGTCGATCAATTCGAACCGGACTTGGGCTTCGTTGCGCGACATGCAAAGAACTCCGGGCGGCGGCGGCGGTCTTATTTTCCGGCCTTTTCGCTGTTGTTCGCCGAGGCCTCCGCTACGCTTTTCTTCGCAGGCAAATCGGGTTCGGCATCAAAGAAGCTGACCGTCGGCAGGTCAAGCGCCGGGAACGGTCCGTTGTGCATGGCGTCTCTTAAAATTTGCCGGGCGGAACTGTATAGAATGGAACTGCCATTTACCTCCACCAATTGCTGCGCTTTCCCGGGCGGATATTTTGGATGCACCTCGAAGTGGCCCACCAGCGTGACCGAAAAGTTGTAGGGCGTGTTTTTGTCTGGCCCAACGTTCTGCTGCATCTGCAGAATGACTTGCCACAGTCTCCCGTCGAACTTCTTGGATACCGGCTTTGCCGTCGAATCGATTTGCAAATCACCAAACAGCAGGGCGTTCGGCTTCTTTTTGTCGTATTCGGGATTCGCCGCAATCATCAACCCCGTAACGAAGTATCCATGGCACTTAAGCGGCGCCAGTGTTGCTTTCATCGGGCTCTCCCAAAGTGGGTTTAGAATTCTCGTAGGACAACTCCGCTTGCCGTTCGGGTATCTCCCACCGCCCATACTCATCAAGCGCCGGCATCCGCCGCTTGGACCGGAGATAGCCGACATCGATTTTTCCCTCGTGGAGGGCGCACAGGAGAAGATTCATGGAGCGGGATGGCCGTTCCGCGCCGGTTTCCCAGCGGGTCCAGGTCTTTTCTCCCAACTGGAGCAACTCGGCCATCTTCTTTTGGGTCATCCCGATGGAATTACGCAAATCCCGCAATTGCTCCGGCAGCAGAATTCCGAGGTGCCGCGCCTTGACCGCATCCAGGATCTCGTGGGCCGCTCCATCCAGGTAGATTTTGCCCGTCTGGGGATCCTTCCAAGCGGGAACTTCCTGCGTGATGGTTTCCGCCACGCCATCGCCGTTGGCATTGGGGATGTGGACCAATTGCTTCGAGGTGACCGCCATCCAGCCCGGGACAGGCGGAGTCTTCATTTTCTTCATAACTTCTTCCCTTTTCGCGGAACGTGGCTCGAAAAGATGATGACTACGTCGCCATTGGGCAATAGCCCGATTTTGCCGTACATCTCTCGCTTTTCGTAGCTGAACCAAAACGCATAGGCATCGCAGGGCGGATCCATGTCCGTGACGTGCTTTCCGATAATGCCGTCGACATCCAACGCCCGAGCCATGGCTTCAGGGCGGTCGTACCACCAACTATTCGGAAACGTGCTTTCCCAATCATTTCTCGACTCATCCGTACTGAAAATTCGAGTCTTGTCGCCGCTTCGAAGCACCTTGACAACGGCTTTTCGCCACGCGGCCGGAATCGGTTGCTCGGAGTTTCTGCTCATGAAAGTATCAATTGATACCACTTATGCAAGATAATAGTTCTATTTCATTCCTGTAGAATATGATGCGAGATATATTGCTTTCGCGCCTCATTGCTTCCGGATAATCGGGGCTATCTTTCAAAGCAAATCCGAATTTAGCAGTTATTGGGCAGGAACACCAGCAAATCTCCGCCACCCATATAATTATCTTGCCCGGCTTGATACCCACTGCCCGCCATGTAGCGTTCTTGCCAAAGTCGCCGCCCAACGCGTTATTCCGCCGCGGGTTCGGCGGGGGCTGGCTGGTCTTCGAACACGGCCGGGACGGCGGCGGCGCGGGCGTCGTCCGCGAACCAGTGGCGGACGGTGGGGACGAGATGGCGGACGCTGTCGCGGAAGGTCAGCGTCAGGAACAGGGCGATGAACAGCACGGCGAAGGCGTTGGCCAGGGCATTGATCAGCCGCGGCGACGCCGGACGGCGGGTGATCCCCGCCCACAGATTCATCACGACGTGGCCGCCGTCCAGCAGCGGCAGCGGCAGCAGGTTGATGATAGCGAGATTCACGTTCAGGAACCCCGTGAACCACACCGCCAGGATGAAGCTGGATTTGAGCATCAGCCACAGCATCATCAGGATCAGGACCGGCCCGCCGACGGCTTCGGCGGCCGCACCGGACGTCGCCGGCGTGACCAGCGCGCGCAGGAAGTCGAAGATGGCGGCGGCGTGGCCCTTGACCTGCGCCCACGGGGTCGGATGCGACAGAGCGGCGTAGTCGAGGTCGGCCAGGGTATTGAACTGGATGCCGATCAGGTGGCGGCCGAGCTTCTCGTCGTAGGAGGATTCGACTTCGGCGGACAGAAGTTCGCCGCCGCGGCGGAATTCGAGGAGCGCGGGCCGGCCGGCGGCGGCTTCGACCAGTTGGCTCAGGTGCGCGCGGCTGTAGACGTCGTGGCCGTCGAAGCGCAGCAACTGGTCGCCCGGCTGCAAGCCGGCGGCTTCGGCGCCGGAATTCGGATAGACGGAGGCGACGTGGCACGGATCCACGCCGTCGATGCCCGGCAACATCCAGACGCCCATGGGGGTCTTTTCGGTGGCGACGGAAATCTCGCGTTCCCCTTCCCCGCCGACGGGGCGATAGCGTAGGACGACTTCGCGGGCCGGGCCCAAAGCCGTTTTTTCGACGACCTGCTGCCAGTTGGCAACGGGCTGGCCGTCCACGGCGACGAGTTCGTCGCCAGGCGCCAGCCCCAGCGCAAGCGCAGGGCTGTTGGTGGCGACATAGCCCACCACGGCGCAGCGCTCCTGAAGCGAGGACGGCTTGCCGACCCACCACACGACCGTCGCCAAGACGAACGCGAACACGACGTTGCCGAACGCCCCGGCCACGGAGACCACGATCTTTTTCCACGCGGAAACGGGGGGCAGCGCGCGGGGCGCGGGGCGCGGGGTGGAAAGGGTCGAGGGTCGAGGGTCGAGGGTTTCAGACTTCAAGCCTCGCCCCTCGTCCCCCGTCCCTTCTTCTCCCTCGTCCCCCGTCCCTTCCAGGAACGAGTTCGGGTCCATCTGCGGCAAGGCGACGTAGCCGCCGAAGAAGATCCAGCCGATCTTGTAGGTGGTGGCGCCGATCTTGCGCTTCCACAGGGCCGGGCCCATGCCGATGGAGAAGACGTCGGCCACCATGCCGAACGCGCGCGCCGCGAGGAAATGCCCAAGTTCGTGGACGAAAATGCTCGCGCTGAACAGCAGGAGCATGGCGAGAATATAGAGAATGCCCATTAGCGGTGGCCTTGGGAAAGGGGGCGGAATATCCAATATTCGATGTCCAATGTCCAACCGACCAAATGAACAGCCGGGCCGCTTCCTTGGATATTGGACATTGGATATTGGTTGTTGGACATTGAGATCGATGTGCCGGCGGCGGGGGCCGCCGTCACGCCGCGAGCCGCAGGAAAAGATAAACGGCGGGGGCGGTGAAGAGGATGCTGTCGAGGACGTCGAGGAGGCCGCCCATGCCGGGGATGACGCCGCCGGAATCCTTGACGCTGGCGGCGCGCTTGAAGAGGGATTCGGTCAGGTCGCCGACCACGCCGCAGACGGACAGGAAGATGCCGAGGGGAATGGCGCGGACCCACGTCAGGCCCAGCGGCGCGAGGACGTCGCGCAGCGCCCAGACGAGAAGGGCGCCGACCGCGGTGCCGACGGCGATGCCGCCGAAGACGCCTTCCCACGACTTGGCCGGGGAGATGCGCGGGATGAGCTTGTGGCGGCCGAACGAGCATCCGACGACGTAGGCGCCGATGTCCGTGAACTTGGCGGCGAACACGGCGTAGAGCAGCAGCCAGCGGCCGGGCCAGTAGATGCCGCCCGCGAAATCCAGCGGCCGGCCGAACAGCAGCAGCTTGGTCAGGAAATTCCACAGCAGGCCCACGTAGAGCACGCCGAAAAGCGTGCCGCCGATGGTCCGCAACGGGTGCGGATTGTCCTTCTGCGGAAACTGGCGGATGAAGATGCCGATGGTGACGAGGAACAGCACGACGGCATCCCACGAACCGTCGGCTTGGCCGCCGTTGCGGACGCCCGCGAACCAGGTGACGAACACCAGCGCGACGACCCCGATCGTGCCGTAGGCCCGGAAGTTCGCCACGCCGCCGGCGGACATCAGCTGGTAGAACTCCAGCGCCATGATGGCCGCCAGCGCCGCCAGCACGAACGGGACGCCCGCGTCGGGCATGAAGAAAAACGCGGCGAACAACGCGCCCGCGATGGAAAATCCGCTGATGAGGCGATGCTTGATGGCGGGCAGGTTCATGAAGGGGCTCCGTAGCGGCGCTGGCGCCGGGCGTATTCTTCCAGGGCCTTGGCGAAGTCCGCCTCGCGGAAGTCGGGCCACAGGGTTTCGGTGAAATAGAATTCGGAATAGGACAGTTCCCAGAGCAGGAAATTGCTCAGGCGCAGCTCGCCGCTGGTGCGGATCATCAGGTCGGGATCGGGCACGTCGGGCAGGTAGAGGCGCGCGGCGATGGCCTTTTCGTCGATCGCTTCGGGCGCGAGCTTGCCGTCCCGGACGTCGGCGGCGATGGCGCGCACGGCGTCCACGATCTCGGCGCGGCCGCCGTAGCTGAGGGCCAGGATGAGGTGGCCCTTCTCGTAGCGCTTCGTGGCTTCCATCACGCGCTCGAGCTCGTGGCGCACGGCCTTGGGCAGGTCCTGGAGGCGGCCCGTCACGCGCAGGCGCACCTGGTTTTCGTGCAGCTCGTGCTCGTCCTTTTTGAGAAAGGTCTTGAGCAGCGACATCAGGCCCGAGACTTCGTCCTGCGGGCGCACCCAGTTTTCGGTGCTGAAGGCGTAAACGGTGAGATATTCGACGCCGTGGTCGCGGCAGGCGCGCAAGATGGCGCGCAGGGAGTCCGCGCCGGCGCGGTGCCCGAACAGGCGCGGCCGTCCGCGCTGCTTGGCCCAGCGCCCGTTGCCGTCCATGATGACGGCGACGTGGCGCGGAACGCAGGCGATCGCGGCCGGGGCGCTCATGCGTCCTTTTCCGCCAGGATCAGCGTGCTTTCGCGGCGCGGGCCCAGCGACAGGATGCCGACGGGCACGCCGGTGATCCGTTCGAGCCGGGCGACGTAGCGCTTGGCGTTCTCGGGCAGGTCGGCAAAGCGGGCGACCTCGCGCGTGGAGGCCCGCCAGCCAGGCACGTCTTCGTAGACGGGCCGGCAGCGGGCGACTTCGCGGACGTTGGCCGGGAAATGGTCGATGCGCCGGCCGTCCAGCTCGTAGGCCGTGCAGATGCGGATCGTCTCGAAGCCGTCGAGCACGTCGAGCTTCGTCAGCGCCCACTCGTCCACGCCGCAGGTCAGAACGGCGTGGCGGGCGACGACGGCGTCGAACCAGCCGCAGCGCCGCGGCCGGCCCGTCGTGGCGCCGAATTCGCGGCCGACGCGGCGCAGCTCTTCGCCGACGGCGTCGGTCAGTTCGCTCGGGAACGGTCCCTCGCCCACCCGCGTCGTGTAGGCCTTGAGCACGCCGACGACGTGGTCGATGAGTCCCGGCGGGAAGCCCGAGCCGGTGCAGGCGCCGCCGGCCCCGGCGTTGGAGCTGGTGACATAGGGGTAGGTGCCGAAATCGAGGTCGAGCATGATACCCTGCGCGCCCTCGAAGAGGAGGCTTTCGCCGCGCTCGGCGGCGGCGTGCAGCAGCGGAATCACGTCGCACGTCAGCGGGCCCAGGACCTTCATGGCCTGCTGCGTGGCGGCCAGGACTTCTTCATAAACCACGACGGGGGCGCCCATGGCGGCCAAGATGCGGTTCTTCTCCTCGACGCGGGACTTCAGCAACGCGGGAAATTCCGGATCGAGCAGATCGCACATGCGCAGGCCGAAGCGGGCGGCCTTGTCGGCGTAGGTCGGGCCGATGCCGCGCTGGGTGGTGCCGATCTGGTCGCCCTTGGCGCGGCGCGCCTCGCCCTGGGCGTCGAGCATGCGGTGGTACGGAAACACGACGTGGGCGCGGTCGCTGATGAACAGCCGGCCGGCGACGGATAGGCCGCGGGCCTCCACGCCCTTGATTTCCTCGACGAGCGCGACGGGATCGAGCACGACGCCGTTGCCGATCACGCAGCGCTTGCCCGGCGTGAGGATGCCCGACGGCACCAGGTGCAGCACGAACTTCTCCGCGCCGATTTCGACCGTGTGGCCGGCGTTGTTGCCGCCCTGCGGACGCACGACCCAGTCGGCGCGCTCGGTCAGCACGTCGATGATCTTGCCTTTGCCTTCATCGCCCCACTGGGCGCCGATCAGGATGGTGTTGGGCATGGTCAGTCTCCTTGGAAATTGGACATTGGATATTGGACATTGGTGGTTGAGGCTTCCCCGCTCTTGAAATCTTCAATATCCAATAACCAATATTCAATATCCAACCGATCAAGTGAACGGCCGATCAAAACAGGGATGTGCCGGCCCTGGCCCACGTCACACCTTGTAATATTCCCTGTACCACGCGACGAACCGCGCGATGCCGGTTTCGATGGGGGTGGCAGGGGCGAAGCCGACGTCGCGCCGGAGGTCTTCGACGTCGGCGGAGGTGGCGGCGACGTCGCCCGGCTGCATGGGCAGATAGTTGCGGATGGCCCGCTTGCCGAGCGCGGCCTCGATGGCGCCGATGAAGTGGTCGAGCTCGACGGGCGTGTGGTTGCCGATGTTGTAGACGCGGTACGGCGCGGGGCTCGTGCCGGGATCGGGCGCGGCGGCGTCCCAGTCCGGATTCGGCGCGGCGACGCGGTCGGCCACGCGCACGACGCCCTGGACGATGTCGTCGATGAACGTGAAGTCGCGGCGCATCTTGCCGTGGTTGAAGACGTCGATGGGTTTTCCCGCGAGGATGGCCTTGGTGAACAGGAACAGGGCCATGTCGGGGCGGCCCCAGGGGCCGTAGACGGTGAAGAACCGCAGGCCGGTCGTCGGCAGCCCGTAGAGGTGCGAATAGGTGTGGGCCATCAGCTCGTTGGCCTTCTTGGTGGCGGCGTAGAGCGAGACGGGGTGGTCCACGACGTCGTGGACGGAGAAGGGAAAATGGGCGTTGAGGCCGTAGACCGAGCTGCTGGAGGCGTAGGCCAGGTGCGGCGTCTGCGCGTGCCGGCAGGCTTCGAGGACGTTCAGGAACCCGACGAGGTTGCTCTGGACGTAGGCGCCGGGATTCGTGAGCGAATAGCGCACGCCCGCCTGCGCGGCGAGGTGGATCACGCGGTCGAAGGGCTGGCCGGCGAACAGCGCGCGCACGGCGGCTTCGTCCTCGAGCCCGCCCTTGACGAAGGCGAAGCCCGGCTCCTGGCGCAACAGCGCCAGGCGCGCTTCCTTGAGCGCCGGGTCGTAGTAGTCGTTGACGTTGTCGAAGCCGACGACGGTGTCGCCGCGCGCGAGCAGCGCGCGGGCCACGTGGAATCCGATGAAGCCGGCGGCGCCGGTGACGAGCACGTGCATGGTCAGATCAACTCCCCTTGTTCGCCCGCGCGGGGGGCGAGGCCGAGCAGGCGATAGGCCGCGGCGGTGGCGACGCGGCCCTGCGGCGTCCGCGCCAGCAGGCCCTGCTGCATCAAATAGGGTTCGTAGACTTCCTCGAGCGTGTCGGGTTCCTCGCCCACCGAAACGGCGACGGTGGCGAGGCCGACGGGCCCGCCGCCGAACTTCTCGACGATCGTCGCCAGAATGCGCTTGTCCATCTCGTCGAGGCCGTGGCGGTCGACGTCGAGCATGGCCAGGGCCTCGTCGGCCACGGCGCGCGTGATGCGCCCGCCGGCGCGCACCTGGGCGAAATCGCGAACCCAGCGCAGGAGGTTGTTGGCGATGCGCGGCGTGCCGCGGGAACGGGCGGCGATTTCCGCCGCGCCGGCGGCGTCGATCTCCGCGCCGAGGATCCGCGCCGCGCGTTCCACCACCTGGCCCAGCTCGTCGGGCGAATAGTAGTCGAGGCGGTTGGTCAGGCCGAAGCGCGAGCGCATGGGGGCGCTCAGCAGGCCGCTGCGGGTCGTCGCGCCCACGAGCGTGAAGCGCGGCAGGTTCAGCCGCACGCTGCGGGCGTTGGCGCCCTGGTCGAGCACGATGTCGATGGCGAAATCCTCCATCGCCGAATAGAGGTACTCCTCGACGCTCTTCTGGATGCGGTGGATTTCGTCGATGAACAGCAAATCGCCTTGCTCGAGGTTGGTCAGCAGGCCGGCCAGATCGGCCGGCTTGGCCAGGATGGGGCCGGAGGTGGCCTTGACGTTCGCGCCCATCGCCGCGCCGAGGATGTAGGCCAAGGTGGTCTTGCCGAGGCCGGGCGGGCCGCACAGCAGGACGTGGTCGAGGACGTCCCCCCGCCCCTTGGCCGCCGCCACGCTCAGCTCCAGCCGCTCGCGCACCTTGCCCTGGCCGACGAAGTCGCCGAACCGCCCCGGACGGAGGGTCCGGTCGAATTCCGCGTCCGCGCGGTTGAGGGTTTCGGATACGAATTTCTCGGTCATGCGCGCTTTCCGTGCCTGTCGGGCCATTGAAGCAAAAAGGCCCGCGCGACACAAGCACGGGCCTGAAAAATGGTGCACCCGGAGGGACTCGAACCCACATGCTTTTTAAGGCATAAGAACCTGAATCTTACGTGTCTGCCAATTTCACCACGGGTGCGCCGGTAAGTGAAACGCGCAAACCATACCAGTCGCCCCCCGGCGAGTCAATGGGGCGGACCGCTTTTTTTCGGAGGCGTTGCGCGGCGCATTTTGCCCCGGCGGCGGGATTGCCGGACGGGGGTCGCGGGCGTATACTGGCCGCCAGACAGGAGAACCGTCGACCATGAAAAAATCCACCTTGTTTTTCGCGCTGGCGCTGGCCGGCGCCGTGGCCGCTCCGGCCGCCCCCCCGGCCCCGGCAGCGTCCCCCGCCGCCGCTCCCGCGCCGCAGGACAGCCGGATCGCGGATCTGACCGAAGACCTCCAGAAGGCCCAAGGCCAGATCGCCGATCTCCAGAAGCGGCTGGACGAAGTCGAACAGCGCTTGGGCGAGACCTATCGCCCCATTTCCCCCTTCGACACCGTCGAGCGCCGCCTCGAAGATCTCGAGAAGGACGTCCAAGATCTCAAACGCCGCTGATTCCCGTTTCCGCCGATGAAATACCTGGATTACTACGCCGTGCTCGGCGTGCCGCGCGACGCGTCCGCGGACGCCATCAAGAAGGCCTACCGCAAGCTGGCCCGGCAATACCACCCCGACGTCAACAAGACCGCCGGCGCCGAAACCCGCTTCAAGGAAATCAACGAAGCCAACGAGGTGCTCTCCGACCCCGAGAAGCGCAAGCGCTACGACGCGCTGGGCGCCAACTGGAAGACCGGCCAGGACTTCACCCCGCCGCCTGGCTGGGGCGGGTTCGAGGGCGCCAGCAGCGGGCCCGGCGGCATCCATTTCGAATTCGGCGGCGGCCCGGGCGGCGGCGATTTCAGCGATTTCTTCTCGGCCCTGTTCGGGGATCTGGCGGGCGGCGGCCGCGCCGGCCGGAGCCGGCGCGGCGGCGGCAGCCCGTTCGGCGGCTTCGGGGGATTCCCGGACGCGGAAGATTCCTTCGCGCCGCGGGGACAGGATTTCGAGGCGAATCTCACGCTGAGCATCGAAGAATTGTACAGCCGCGAGCCCAAGGTGGTGTCGCTCCAGGTGCCCGTCGTCCGGCCGGACGGCACGGTCGCCCATCAGCCCAAGACCTTCCACGTGCGCATTCCGCCGGGAGCCACCGACGGCACGCGCATCCGCCTCTCCGGACAGGGCGCGGGCGGCGGCAACCTCTATTTGAACCTGCGCGTGGCGCCTCATCCGGTCTACCGGCTCCACGGCCACGATCTCGACGTCGAGGTGCCGTTGGCGCCTTGGGAAGCCGTGCTCGGCGCCAAAGTCCGCATCCCCACCCCCGACGGCCCCGCCAGCCTGACCATCCCGCCCGGCACGCAGGGCGGCACGCGCCTGCGCCTGGCCGGCAAGGGGCTGCCGGACAAGCACGGCGCGCGCGGCGACGTGTTCGCCGACCTCCGGATCGTGGTGCCCCATCCGCCCACGGCCAAGGAAAAGGCCCTCTTCGAACAGCTCGCGCGCGAATCCAGCTTCCAGCCGCGCCCGCGTTGACGTTGCCGCGCGGCGCGTGATAGGTTTTCGGGGATGGCGAGGGTTCGGGACAGAATGCGGCGCGCGGGATGGCTTGGCTGCGCGGTGGCGGCGGCAGCCGCTTTTGCGCCGGCACCGGCCGGCGCCGGACCGGCCGGCTACGTTGCCCGGGCCCAGATCGTGGGCGTGGACCACGCGTTCATCCAGCAATCGTCCGTCGCCGTGCCCGGCGCCGGCGTCCGCGCGTTCCGGGATCCCGAAGCCGAAAGCGGCGGCCAGGAACGCTTCGACGTGCGCTGGTACGCCCATCCGCCGGGAATTCCCCCCGGCACGGTCCTGTTGCTGGAAACGGTCCAGGAACGCAGCCCCATCGTCAAGAACCACGTCCACCGTACCGTCGGCAAATCCGAAGGCCACGTCCGCACGGCCATCGAAATCCCCGCCGAGGACGTCCGCCGCGCGGGGCGCGTCGTGAAATGGCGCCTGCGCGTGGTTTGGCGCGGCGCCGCGCTGGCCACGGCGGCGTCGCCCAACTGGGACAGCTGATCCGCCCCCCCGCATGAACGCCGCCGCGCCCAACCAGATTCTCGCCGCGACGGCGGACAACTGCACGCTGGTGGCGGTCAGCGGCGCGGCGACTTTCAAGCTCGCGCCGGCGTTCAAGCAGGCCGTGCAGGCCGCCCGGCTGGCCGGCAGCGCGCTGGTCGTGGTCGACCTGACGGAGTGCCGATCCCTGGACAGCACTTTCATGGGCGCCATCGCCGGAATGACCCTCGCGTTGCGCAAAGACGACGCCCGGCTGGCGCTCATCAATCCCTCCGGCCACGTCGCCGGCTTGCTCCGGGGTCTGGGCCTCGACCGCGTCCTCAAGACCTACGTCGCCGCCGAACTGCCGCCCGGCCTCGGCGACCTTTCGCGTCTCGTGCAGAACCTGCGGCCGGTGGAAGCCGCGCCGGCCGGCGAACACGAACTGGCCGCCTTGATGTACGACGCCCACGAAACGCTCGCTCGCGTGGACCCGCAGAACCTCCAGCGCTTCAAGGACGTGCTCGCCTTCCTGCGCGAAGACCTCAAGCGCTTTTAGGACTGGCCGCCGGGCGCCGATTTGCTAACCTGTTTCCCCGCCTAAGCCATGTTGCGCCGCAGCTACAGATTCCAGTCCGAACTCGCCGCCTTTCTCGACGCCATCCTGGTGTGCGCCGCCCTGCTGGCCGCCCTGGTCACGCACAAGCTGCTGGCCTGGCTGTTCCCGGACGTCTTCGCCACGTTCGACATGTTCTGGTCCAATTCCTGGCTCTACGTGCTGGTCGTGCCGGCCTGGGGCTTCGTGCTGGATTTCTCCGGGGTCTACCGCCAGTTCCTCGGACTGTCGCCGGGGCGGATCTTCCGCCGCATCGCGCGCGCCGGCCTGCTGAGCTTCGCGGTGCTGCTGGGCCTGCTGTACGTGCTCAAACTGCACATGGTGCCCCGCACCATCCTGGGCATCCACTGCCTCTACGCCATCGCCGCCGTCGGCCTGCGCGCGATCTACCTGCAGCCGTGGCTGCTGCGGCTGGAACCGCGCCGGCGCTTGTTGCTCGTGGGCGATCCCGGCCGCGTGGATGCCCTCCGCGACTGGCTCTGCCACCCCGACCGCGCGCGCTTCTTCGAAATCGTCGGCTTCCTGCCGCCCGCCGGCGTGCCGCCGCCCGCCGGGTTCGCCTCGCCCGGCACCCTCGACGATTTCTCCGCCATCCTGCACGCCACCGTCGTGGACGCCGTGCTGGTGATTCCCGACGGCATTTCCACCTCCCAGGTCGGCCAGTGGATCCGGCAGTGCGAAATCGAAGGCATCGAAGCCTGGCTGCTGCCCGAATTCCTCCGCACCCAGCTCGCCGAAGTCTCCCTCGACGAACTCGCCGGCGAGCCCATGCTCCTGTTCAGCACCACCGCCAAATCCTCCTGGGCCCTCATGTTCAAGCGCGCGCTGGACATCGTCCTGTCCGGCCTGGCGCTCGTGCTGCTCTCCCCCCTGCTGCTGGGCATCTGGATCGCCGTGCGCGCCACGTCCCCCGGCCCCGCGCTTTTCGTCCAGCGCCGCAGCACCTTGCGGGGGCGCACGTTCGACATGTACAAGTTCCGCACCATGGTCGCCAACGCCGAACAGATCCGCCACGAACTGGCCGACCGCAACGAAGTCTCCGGCCCCGTCTTCAAGATCAAGGACGATCCCCGCGTCACCCCCGTCGGCCGCTGGCTCCGGCGCTATTCCCTCGACGAACTGCCCCAGCTCTGGAACGTCTTCAAGGGCGACATGTCCCTCGTCGGCCCCCGCCCGCCCATCCCCGCCGAAGTCGAGAAGTACGAACCCTGGCAGCGCCGCCGCCTCTCCATGCGCTCCGGCTGCACCTGCCTCTGGCAGATCGGCGGCCGCAACCAGCTGGGCTTCGACGAATGGATGCGCCTGGACCTGAAATACATCGACACCTGGTCGCTCGCGCTCGACTTCCGGATCCTTTTCCAGACCTTGGGCGCGGTGTTCCGCGGCACCGGGTACTGAGCCCATGAGCGCCCCCGTCCTCCGCCCCTGCGTGTTCTTCGACCGCGACGGCATCGCCAACCGCAGCCCCGGGCCCGGGTACGTCAACCACCTCGACGATTTCCATATCCTGCCCGGTTTCGCCGACTGCGTGCGCGCCGCCGCCGCGAAGGGCATCCCCGCCGTCATCGTCACCAACCAGCGCGGCATCGAGCGCGGCATTACCCCGCCCGCGCAGCTCGAGGCCATGCATGCCAAGCTCCGCGCCGAACTCGCCGCGGAAGGCCTCGAGCTGCTCGACATCCTCGTCTGCACCAGCGCCGACGACGCCCATCCCCACCGCAAGCCCAATCCCGGCATGCTGCGCGCCGCCGCCGAACGCCACCATCTGGATCTCTCCAAATCCTGGATGATCGGCGACCGCGAAAGCGACGTGAAGACCGGCCAGAACGCCGGCGTGGCCGTCACGGTGCTGGTGGACGACGGCTCCGCCCCCACCGCCGCCACGTTCCGCGTGCCCGACATGCCCGCCTGCGCCGCCCTCCTGCGCGACCGGCTCTGAGCCCCGCCCCGCGGCGGTCTTGCGTAAAACTTCGCGGGCGGCTCAGGGCGCGACGCGCAGGGCGGCCGGCCAGACGGCGGCGCGGCGACGGACGGCGGGGGCGTCGCTGGACAGCACCTTCACGCGGCGGCCGTTCTTGGGCTGGTAGAGGCCGACCGCCACGGCGAGCGGCCCCGGCGCCGTTCCGGCCGGAATCGCCAGCCGCCGGGTTTCCGCGACGGCTTCGCCCGGCACGGGCCGCAGGGACGGGTCGCCCCACAGCAGCGCCGAACCGCGGTAGTCGTCCTGCGCGACGATCTTCCCGCGCGCGTCGCGCACGTGGATGAACACGATTTCCTGCCCCGCCGCGAAGGTCTCTCCGGCGGACCAATGCAGCCGCACCTCGATCTGTCCGCCGGCGCGGACCTCCGCCGGTTCGACGGCCACGCTTTCGAGCCGGACGCCGTTGGCGAATTCCGTCGCGCAGGGCTTCTCGGGCACCGGCGCGGCGGCGCGCCGGACCTGGACGGCATCGTCGCCGCCGAGGCGCCGCACCAGTTCTTCGGGCAGCGCGGAAAGCGCCGACGGGCGCCAACGGACGATTTCCGCCAGCAACGCCCGTTGCGTTTCCGTGCTTTCCCCGCCCGCGCGCAGGCGGCGCACCGCCGCCGCGGCGCGCGCGACGGCGCGGCCGCCAGCAGCGTTTCGCCCGTCCACACCGCCGCCGGCGGCAGATCCAAACCGTCCTGGCTCCATCTGCCGGCGGGAACGGTGAAGACGCTCCATTTGTCCACCGGGGCCTGCCAGAATTGCGCGCCGTGGGTTTCCAGCGTCCGGCGCGCGGCGGCCGCGTGGCGCGGCTCCACGATGAACACGTTGGCGCGATCCGCCGCGATGGCGCCGTCGCGCGGCAAATCCCCGGCGGCGAAGACAGCGCCGGCCAACCCCGCCAGCCGGTCTTCCGGCACGCCGCCTTCCGCCAGCAGCTGGTTGGAGATCCAGCGCGGCGCATAGACGGCCCCCGCCGGCGCCTGGAGACGCAGCCAGTCCGCCAGCGCGGTCACCGCCTTGGCGGTGTAGCGCCGCTCGAGGCGGCCGTCGGTTTCCAGCGCGACGGCTTCCGCCAGCCGCCAGGCCAGGCCGCGGCCCGCGCGCGGATCGCCCGGGAACGTCGCCCGCAACGCCCGCGCCCCGCGCGCTTCCACGCGGAATTCCGGGCGCGCGAACCCGGACGGATGGTACAGCCGCGGGCCGGACCACTCCAGCGGAATGACCGGCGCATCCGTCAGCAACGGCGTCCACTGGCCGCCGATTTCGGCCTCGATGCGCACGCGCCGCGGAAAATCGAACGCCTCGGCGCCCATCGGGTGGGCAAACAGGAATTGGACGGCATGGACGTCGCGCGGCTGCGCGAAGGTCCATTCCAGCGTCGCGTCGGTCTGGGCGCCGGGCGCCCAAACGGTGTCGAGATTGCCATCGGCCAGCGCGCCGACGAGGTCGGCGCCCGCGCCGTCGCGGAGCGCGGCGATCGCTCCCGCGGGAATTTCGCGCAGGTCGAGCGGCGGCCGGCGGACGTTCCAGACGATGCTGCGTCCGCCGGCGGGAATGGTTTCGTAGGTCGCCCCCGCCTGCGCCAGGAACGGGCCGATGCCGTTGAAATCCGACGCGTACGCGGCGACCTCCGCCAGTTCCGCTTTGCGCAGGATGGGCGCGTAGAAGGTCTGCCGCCCATTGGACACCGCATAGCGCTCGTCCAGGGCGAAATTCAGCGGGTACAGCTGGAGCGGCGCCAGCAGGGCGGTCGCGCCCGTGCGGTCGAGCGCCGCGCCGAGTTCGCGGTAGGCCTCCAGCTGGGCGACGCTCTTGCGGTTCGCCCCCGCCAGCGATTTGGCCGCCAAGCCGCCTTGGCGCGCCACCAGCGCGGCCAGCAAGAGGCTCGCCGCGATGCGGATGGCCCGCCGCCGCGGCGCGGCGCAGGCGACGCCGGCCAGCACGGCCAGCCCGGGCACCAGCGGCACCCAATAGCGCGCGGTGTGCGTGCGGGTGAAGCCGGACGTCGCGAAGATCGCCGCAAACAGCGCGCAGAACAACGCGGCCCCGGCGCGGGCGTAGTTCTCGCGCGGGGTCGCGGTGCGCCGGCGGACGAAGGCCGTCGCCGCGCCCAGCGCGGCCAGTCCCAGCGCGGCCAACGCCAGCAGCAGCGGCCCGCGGGCGTCGCCGTCGACGTAGCGCGATTCCTGCAGGATCAGGAAGCGGTCCCAGGAATTGGCGAGCGCTTCGCGCAACGGCGCGTGCCCGCCGATCTGGGACATTTCCAGCGACGCCCAACCGTGGCGCGCGTTCCACGCCAGCCACGGCGAAAAACCGGCGGCGAAGCCCGCCAGCCCCGCCCCGATTCCCGCCGGCTGCCGCCAGAACTTGCCGCGCAGGCCGTGCAGCAGCAGCAGGACCGCCGCGCCCAGCGCCGCCGCGACGATCAGGTTCGACCACGCGCCCACGCCCGCCAGCAGGCCCAGCGCGAACCAGCGGAGCCACCCGACGCGCTCCCCGGCGCGCAGCCGCGCGGCCAGCCGCGCCGCCGCGAAAATGGCCAGCGCATCCACGAACAGCGCCACCATGTAGCCGCCCCGCGCGGCGAACTGGAACTGGAAATAGGCCAGTGGACCGAACCAAGCGGCTGCCACGGCCGCCAATCCGCCCCACGGTCCCGCCGCGTCGCGCGCCCAGCGCCACAGGAAAAACGTCGCCAGCGCCGCGAACAGCACCGGCCCGAGGTTGACGGCGAACCCCGTCGAACCCAGCAGCGCCACCGCCAGCGCGCTGGCGGCCGGTTCGAGGCTGCCCATGTAGGCCTGGCCATAGAAGAAAACCGGGAATTCCTTGAGCGCGGCCATGTGCCGCGCCATCAGCGCAACCACGGCGGGATCCGGCTCCGCGATGGCCCGCGCCGCCCAGGCCCCCGCCACGCGCGCGGCGAGCCCCAAGGCCAACACCGTCCACGCCAGCCCGTCGGCGGCTTCAACGCGGCGCGGATTGTTCGGCTGGGCGTCCATGCGGTCCGGCTAGTGGTGGAAATGTCCGTCGAAGTTGGGCTGCACGGGCGCGGCGTGCGGGCGATAGCCGATTTCCACGCGCGCGTTGCCGCCCGGTTTCACCGCGATGAAGCGCAAGTTGCCGTCCACGGCGTACGGCTCGATCGCCGCGCCCGGCGTGCGGCAGACCAGGCCGACGCGCCAGTTGTAGCGCAGCACGAGGCGCGCCGCGGCCGGATCGGCCGGAAAGACTTCGATCCGGTTTTCCCGCGCCGCGACGCGGCCGGCGCCTTCGAAAAAGCGCGTGCCCGGACCCGGATCCTTCAGGCGGTATATCCGCACGTCGCGACCCAGCACCGGCTGGGCGAACGCCGGCTCGAAGTGGTCCGGATGGCCTTCCAGGAATTCGAAGGCGTCCGGCGCGGTCGCGATCCAGTGCGTGATGCCGTAGGCGCGCGAGAAGAACAGGAAGCCGTCGAGGCTCCGGCGGTAGAAGCCCGGCGGGTAGTTGTACTCGATCGTGCCGCGCGGGAAACCGTAGTAGTCGTCGGCCATCATCTCGCGGTGCGTCAGCACGGGCAGATAGGCGACGTTGCCGCCGCCGTAGAAGTGGACCGCGCGGCCGGCGAAGCCCAGGCGGGCGTCTTCCGGCACGTGGACGCGGATCCAGTCGGCCAGCACGCGCATGGATTCGGGCAGCGTCCGCATGGGCCCCGGCTTGAGGTTCGCGTAGTGCATCCGCACGGAACGGACCCCCAGCAGCAAGGTGGCCAGCACGAGGCCCTGCGCGGCGGCCCAGGCCCAGCGGCGGGCGCGGCCCGGAGGGGCGTCCTCCCCGAACAGCCGATCGCAAAGCGCGGCCGCCGGGAACGCCGCCACCAGCGCCAGCGGAATCGCCATGCGGTCGAGCTGCGACAGCGGCTTGAGTTCGCGGCTCCAGCCGGCGATGCCCGCCAGCAGCAGCAGCGCGGGCAGCGTCCAGCGGCGGATCTCGCGCGGCGCGGCCGCGACGGCCCCCAGCAGGCCCAGGATCGCGACGACAGGGTTGATTTCCTGAACGGAGCGCCACAGGCGACCCGCGCCGCTCGCCAGCATGGCCGTCCAGGCGGGCCGTTCCAGTTCCATGCCGACGTATTCGACCACGTTGCGGCACGGGAACCACGTCGTCCAGAACCACGGCGCGAGAAGGGCCAGCGCCAGCGCGCCGGCCGCGAACAGCCAGCGGTTCGCGCGCCACGTCCACGCCCGGAAATTCCACAGCCAGCCCAGCCCCAGCCCGGCGCAAATGAAGACGCCCGGCGTCCACAGGCAGGTCAGCCACGCGCACAGCCCCAGCGCCAGCGCGGTGCCGGCCCCGCCGCGGCCCCGCACCGCCAGCCGGTAGCCCAGCGCCGCGGTCGGCAGCGCCATCATGGCCGAGGTCATCGCGCCGACGGTGCCGAAATGCCAGGCCCACAGGAATACGCCGCGGCTCGCGCCGCACGCGAGGATGCCCGCGCA
>ERZ795051.1975-NODE-1975-length-24084-cov-22.110325_pt1 | contig 24084 bp, 22 predicted proteins | sample MGYA00375135_ERZ795051 | MGnify/ENA primary metagenome ERZ795051 (study PRJEB30180, sample SAMN05720222) | activated sludge metagenome | isolation source: Anaerobic digester | place: Japan | collected 2015-05-26 ... | reverse complement strand
CGACCTTGTTGGCAAGCTCGATGTCGTCGAAGTACCAGAGATTGAGGACATCACTGCCGGAGACAATCCCTGCGCACAGGGCGATCAGAATGACCGGCACACTCCATCGATCGAGCCATACCGCCGCCAGAACGACAGCGATCAGAATCAGCGGTCCAACAACATATATGACGTCCATGGGTTGTCTCTAGCTCCTGCAATTGAGCGCATCATAATGCGCCATCATCATCCCGGGCCCCACCGGCGGTCATCGGCGAGCGCTATCGGCACCTCTGCACCCGCCTGCATATCGTCATCAGCCTTTGCTCAGAAAGGCATCTACACACTCTTACGGCTTCGTAAACAGGCACATCGCGGGACCTTGCCGCGTTGGATACATGCTAACCGTCACTGGCAATATCCGGTTGCAGTAATCCGGCCTGCCCCTCTTATTTGCGTGCCTTACGAATGAGTTCTTCGAAGTCCTATATCTACAGGGCTTCTGTGTGATGATGTTTGTTGTTGTTGCCGGATTTGCCCAAATTCCCTTCCAGTGATAACACCTTGCCGGTAAGTGTATAGAATCTACAGCCCTTATGGCAAGTCGAAATATCTCTCATAGGTTCTGAATCCGGCTAAAATCTCACCTGCCGCTGAAAGGCCGCGACAGGGGGGATCAGGCCATTATTCCTCTTCGAAGCGCTTCTGACACTCGGGGCACAGGCCGTGACTGAAGACAGCTTCTGTCTGCGCCTCCAGATATTCTTCCAGCCGGTTCCAGTATCCCTTGTCATCCCTGATCTTCTTGCAGGATGCACAGATGGGTATGAGCCCTTTAAGCGTTTTGATCTTGTCCAGGGCGTCCTTGAGTTCGTCTATGAGGCGCTGCTTCTCGTTCTCTGCACGCTTGCTCTCGGTGATGTCCCGGATGATGCAGTGGTAGCCGATCACGCCGCCGCCTCCCGGGGTTCTGCGCACGCTCGATGTATACAGGCAGTCCATGACGGTGCCGTTCTTCTTTTTAAGCCTGACCTCGAAGTTTCTCACCGCCCCCTTTTCCTCGATCTCACTCTGGAAATAGGCCCTGACACCGGGATCTGCGTATAGCTGCTGCACGTTCATGCCTATCATCTCGGCGTGCCCATAGCCGAAAAGCTCCATGGCGGCCCCGTTGGCGTCGAGGATGACGCCGTCGCGCGAGACTGTATAGATGGCGTCACGGGAGTCTTCGAACAGGCTCCGGTAGCGCTCTTCGCTTTCGACCAGCATCTCTTCCGAGCGCTTCCGGGCAACCACCCTCCCCAGGCGTGACGCGATATTGTCGATGAGGCCCTTCTCCTCTCTGGTGAACGGGCCTTCAAAGGCAGCCGGCCGCTCCTCCCGGTAGAACACCTCCAGCGAGCCGGCGACTCCGCACCGGGCCATGATGTCGCTCTTTATGTGCCACGGGGTCGGATGGAAACCCGCTGAATGGTACTCCTCATCGTCGATGGTGATCCGCGCACAGGCAATCTCAGGGTAAGCCACAATCCGTGGCACCAGATCGAGCACGCCCTGAACGATCTCGGGAAACGGCCGTCCGCGCCGGTCGATGACAGCGGAGATCTCATACATGATGCCGAGCTCGCGGACCCGCTTCGAGAGCTCGGCCGTCTTTTTCGCGAGCTCTTCGTCACCCAGCCTCTGCGCCGATATGTCCCTGACAACGGCGCCATAACCGGTGATCCTCCCGCTGTTGTTCCGAAGCACATGAAACGAGATCTCGCAATCGACCCTGTCCTTGCCTCTGCGTAAAGGGCAGGTCTTTCTCAGTCCTTCTCCGCCATCCTGCTGCAATGCCGAGAGGGCCTGCTCCGCATCCTGTGGGTTTGCAAACAGATCTGCGATATCCTTTCCTGGAATATCCCTGGCTTTTGTCCCGATGAGATCCGAGGCAGCCGGATTTGCATGGGTGATGCGCCCCGTGACGTCCCAGCAGAAAAAGGCATCGCGGGATGCCTCGAAGAATAACCGGCATATCCCTGTATCCGGGCCGGGTCTTTCAGATCGGGGTTTCTTTTCTTTCGTTCTGTCCATGACGGTGTTCTCTGGGAATGAATTCTGGCTTCTCTTCAGCGTCTACCAGGGATGACCGAGCAAATCAAGGCAAACCGGGGACGGGTTCACATTTCATCCACGGGTTCACGCTCCCGCAATCACTGTTCATCCGGACGGTCTGTTCCGCACTGCCAGCACGCCGCAAACTGGGGGTCGTGCAGCTCGCCGCATTTCGGGCACTTCCACGATCTTCCGCAGGGCCGGCCTTCGCTGCTTGCGCATCTGGATACTATCGATTCAGCCGCTTCCAGAAGGCTGTCGTCCAGAATCCATACCGAGGGGTGGCCGTCGACCGTGGCCTGGCCCTGCAGCAGGGATTCATTCCGGATCATCGACTCGATGCCTTCGGCCTCGAGCAGCGCTTTCACGCAGTATGCGTCGCCTAATGAACAGGATGTAAAGACCTTCTTCATTCACATCTCCGGTAAAATACGGTGCCGGGCCGCGGCCTGAAAAGAGTCGGCATGCCCGAAGCAGACCTCATCTCCAACCCCTGGCTTCCGCCGGCTTCAGCCGGGAGTCTCCTGCCGCTGCTGCACGATCTCGGCAAACCGGCTGAAGATCTCTTCCCGCACCGGACGCGCGATCCTGGGGTTGATGCCCTGCCGGACGAAATCCGGGTCGTGGATGCGGTTTTTGCACAGGTCGAGCAGCCTGGCGTTGCTGAACACATAGTCCGGGGGCTTGTTGAGCTTTTTTGCAAACTCGTCCCTTACGAAAAAGAGCTCTTTGAACAGCTCCTGCCGGCCTTTGTCGAGCCGGTAATATCCCTTGGCCTTTTCGTATTTTTCCTGCCTGTTTTTCCTGCCATTCTGCCCGTCCTGAAGCATGAGGTTCTGGAGGAAGAAGGCATCCAGCAGCCCCCTGTTTCCGAGCTTGTTCAGCAGCGCATCCTTGAGTCTGAACAGATGCCTCACATCGCCCATGGCATATTCGAGGGCGCTTTTGTCGATCGGCCTTCTCATCCAGTTGTACTGCTGAAACTTCTTCTTGTCCAGGGGGGCCACGCCCAGCTCTTCTTCGAGAACGTACGCCAGGCCCTGCTTCGGGTAGTCCAGCAGCGCAACCGCAGGCCTCAGGTCGAGCACCGATTTGAGCCTGATGCCGTATGCTTTCTCGAGCAGCGCTGCATCGCTCATCGAGTCATACATGACCTTCAGCAGGTCGCGCTTTTCGAAAAACCTCTTTATGCCCTCGCTGCTCTTCAGCCGCAAGGGGTCGATAACGACCTCGTTCTCCAGGTCGAAGATCTGGACAAGGCAAAGGTGTTCCCCGTAGCAGTGCAGATTGAACTCTGCCTCCACATCGACGGCGACCGTCTTTTGGCCGCGTTCGTCGAGAGCATCCAGGTAGCGATGAATTTCATGGTCGTTCTTCAGTTCGATGACACTCATGGTACGCCTCTATATCGTATTTCCTGTGGCGGCGAAAGCGATAAAGGATTGAGACCAGTGGAATACCGGTTATGGGATACTTAAAGGGATCATGTCTTTTGCCATGTAACCTGTCCGCCTCGTGCATGCCTTTATGGCGCCTGATCCCGTTGATTTTTTCTGAGTCTGCTGAAAAAGGAGGAATCCATGGCTGCTGCAACCAAGTCTGTCAGAGTCATACTCGTTCCCCTCGTGCTTTTCCTGTGTGCGTTTCTCGTTTCGTGCGGCGATGATGATGACGATCAGCCGGGCCCTGATGGGCTGACCGAGGTCGTGCAGCCCGTGTCTCTGCCGGGCCCCCTTGAGGTTGCGTGCAGCAACGTGGCCCAGGATTTCACTCGACTGGGGGCGGATGAGGACGTGACGGACTACTGGGAAGGCCTGCCGGCGGATGAGGACACAGGGCGCTATGTGACCGATCTGCTGGCCGACCCGGACAATACGCTCATTGTCACCGTGACTGCTCCGCAGGACTCGGACATCTATGGTGACTTTGCCGGGCAGGAGATCGAGTTCGTCGTGGTTGTGTGCTACCCCACCACGGATGACAATCCCCGGCCCGATTATCCGCTCAACCCGCCGCAGACCGATGTGGTCGTGCCGCACATGCAGACCGGGTCGGAAGCTCCCCTGTTCGCAGATGAATCGGTCCGCTATCCGGTCGTGGTGTTCTCCCACGGCTATATGGGCAGCCCGATCACCGATGATTACTTCTTCGCTATATCCGTTCTTGCGAGCCACGGCTATGTCGTGATCGCACCGTTTCACGGAGACCTGCGCTTTTCCAACCTCATGATCGAGGATCTTGACGACGCCATAGCGGTGGCGTCGAACCTGGAAAATTTTACGGCCTTGCAGGCGCTCAGACCGCTCTCGATATCCGCGGCACTCGACCTCGTGCTCACGCATCCTCAATGGCAAGATCACCTCGACGAGACACGGATCGGCGGCTTCGGAGCGAGCATGGGGGGTGAGACCATGCTGCTGCTCGGAGGGGCCGGCCTGACGACCTCGTTCTTCGACCTCGGGTCGTCGTGGGAACAGATCACCCTCGACGAGCGGATCCTGGCTGCAGTCGGCTACGTGCCGTATTTCGGACAGCCAATCCTGCCGGCGTTCGGGCGAGACCAGGATGGGCTCGAAGGCATCGATCTGCCCTTCCTCGGCATCAGCGGCACAGCGGACACGACCGCCCCGATCACCGAAGCCGAGGAGGGAATATCACGCCTCGCCGGCACCCGCAGGCTGGTCGCGCTCTCGGGCGTGACCCACGAGTTTGACGAGGCGTGGGCGGGTGACATCTTCACATGGGCGCTCACCTTTCTCGACGCAGAGGTTAAAGGCGACCAGGAGGCGATCGACCGTCTTTCCACCATGGGCAGCGTAGAAGGAGGGGTCGAGGACCGCGTCGTGCTGGACTGAAACCCGCCCTCCCGCACCCCAGGGGAGGCGCGAGCCGGGCGCCGCTGCAGCACCTCTAACGCATCAAGAGCTCATCAAGGGGTCAGGTCTCAACATATGACACTGGGTGTGTCATATGTTGAGACCTGACCCCGAACCTGTGCTCTCCTGCAGGGAAATCCCTTGATCACAGCGGGATAACCCTTTATCTTATCACCAAAAGTGATTCGCGAGAGGAGACTGTATGAACGTTCTTGTCATGTACTACTCCAGGAGCGGCAACACCCGGAAACTTGCCGAGGCGGTTGCCGAAGGGGTACGCACGGTAAAGGGCGCACAGTGCACAATGAAGAGCACCTCCGAGGTCACACGGGAAGATTTTCTGGCGTGCGATGCGCTGATCGCCGGCTCGCCGGTATACTTCGGCGGCATGGCCTACGAGATGAAGAAGGTCTTCGACGAGTTCGTAGGGATCAGGAAGAAGATGGAGAACAAGATCGGCGCTGCCTTCGCCACCGGGGGTGACCCCACGGGAGGCAAGGAGACCACCCTATTCTCCATCATCCAGGCCATGCTCATCTACGGCATGATCATCATAGGCGACCCCATGAATGCTACCGGCCACTACGGCGTCGCTTGCATCGGGGCCCCTGACGCCGCTGCAAAGGCCAATGCCGAGAAGCTGGGTGCACGGGTCGCCGAGCTTGCCGGCAGGCTCGCCTCTTAAAGAACGAGAGAAAGGACTTTCTCCATGTCTCACGCAAGAGAGCTTTTTCTCGACCATGCCGCAACCACGCCTGTGCATCCCGATGTCGTGGGGCTGATGCTGCCGTTCTTCGGCAATCATTTCGGAGTCCCCTCATCCCCTTCCGGGCTCGGCCGGAGGTCGAAACGGGCGGTCGATGAGGCGCGCTTACGGGTGGCGGCCCTCATCAACGCCTCACCCGCCGAGATCGTGTTCACCAGCGGCGGCACCGAGGCTAACAACCTCGCCGTGCTCGGCGCCGCATGTGCCGGGCGCAAGAAGGGCAATCACATCGTCACCACCGCGGTGGAGCACGCATCGGTCCTCAACGTCTGCAGGCATCTGGAAAGCCGAGGGTTCCGCATCAGCGTCATGCCGGTCGACGATCAGGGCAGGGTCGATCCCGAACAGGTGCGGCAGGTCCTGTGCGACGACACCATCCTCATCAGCGTCGTGCACGCGAGCAACGAGACAGGGACTCTTCAGCCTGTTGAGGAGATCGGCGCCATGGCCCGCGAGAGGGGCATCGTCTTTCACTGCGACGCGGTGCAGAGCGCAGGCAAGGTCCCTCTGGATGTCCGCGCGCTGCATGTCGACCTCCTGAGCATCTCGTCCCACAAGCTCTACGGGCCAAAGGGAGCGGGCGCGCTCTTTGTCGCGGACCGGGACGCGATCGAGCCCGTTCTCTTCGGATCGGGGCAGGAGCAGGGCATCAGGCCGGGCACCCTCAATGTCCCCTGCATAGCGGGTTTCGGCCTGGCGTGCAGCATCGCACAGCGCGACCTGGAGAACAACAGCGTCCTGATGACGTCTTTGAGGGAGTCGCTCGAACAGCAGGCCGTGAACAGGATCTCGGGTGTAAAGATCAACGGAGCAGGCGCCCCCAGGCTGCCGCACATATCGAGCCTGTCGTTCAAGGGGGTTTCGGCAGACGACCTGGCAGCCTGTCTCGATGCTGAAGACATCATAGTGTCATCCCGCTACAGCCCGGGCATCGAGGGCCGTGAGATGTCCCCTGCCCTTGCGGCCCTCGGGCTTGAGAAGGAATATGCCTCGGGCACCATTCGGCTGAGCCTCGGGTGGGAAAACAAGGAAGAGCAGATCAGGCGCACCATCAAGAGCCTGGCCGGGGCGATCGAAAGCCTCAGGGGCTTTGCCGCTGCATCGAGGGGCAAGGATGTGACCATGTTCACCTTTCCCGACCGGGAGAGCGCTGCCGGCGCGCGGGAGATCCTCAGCGGCAAAGGCATCGCCTTTTCCCTGGCGGCCAGACCTCGCGACCTCGCACACGGGTCTTGCTCGTCCATAGCCCTGGCATGCCTGAGCAAGGACCAGACAAAGGTGGGGGCGCTCCTGGGCGAGAACGGGATCACGATCTCAGGCATGCACAAAGCACACGACGAGGACCGGCCCATGAAGAAAAAGGAGCGCGAGTTCTGGGACAAGGTAGAACAGATCAAGAAGGGCCTCCCGTCGTGAGGGTGCCGGGTTCGTACTGCAGCGGGGCCATCATGGAATGAGGTCATGGAGGATTCCGTACCCAGCAGATGCCACGGAATCCTGCAGCACAGGACGACCGCACTGCACGAGTGAAACCCTTCCCTCATGGGAAGCCTTGGGGATCTGCTTCGAGCATCCCTGTCCTGTTGAAGGAAACATCCCCGGCGTGACCTCCCTATCCATGAAAGGACCCGGATGCTTCGCATACCTGGGTTTTCCCTGTCCGATTCCGGGTTCCTGCGCCTCATGGCATGTATCTTGGATACCCTCCATGGACCATTCCGCGGGCATCCGCCCTTTGTGATGAACATCCGTGCAGACCTCCTTCAAGTTTCAGAGGTGGTTGCCCGGCGGAACGTCAGGGAGGCATACCATGTCCAGAATAGCCGTACTCATTGGAGAGCAGTTCGAAGACGTTGAATACACAGAGCCTGCAGCAAAATTCAGGGAGAAGGGACACCAGCTCATTCACGTGGGTCTTGAAAAGGGGAAGGACGTGTCGGGCAAGAAAAAGGGAACCAGGGTGCACATCGATGAGTCTGTGGCCGATACCTCGCCTGCTGATTTCGATGCGCTCTTCATTCCCGGCGGGCACTCTCCGGACAACCTCCGTGCCCACGACGAGGCTGTTTCCTTTGCAGGCAGCTTCATCGACAGCGGCAAACCCGTCTTCGCCATCTGCCACGCGCCGCAGATTCTCATCACCGCGCAGAAGCTGAAAAACCGGAAGGTCACGGGGTGGAAGTCCATCATCCAGGACATCAAGAACTCGGGCGCTGAATTTGTCGACAAGGAGGTGGTGGTGGATGGAAACCTGGTGTCAAGCCGCCAGCCGAGCGACATCCCCGCCTTTGTCAAGGCCGCTCTCGAAAAGCTCCAGTAGCCGGAGATTCTTCCGGGCAGCGGAGCGGGCATGACCGATCCGTAAAGAGACCGGCCGGCGCGGACGGTTCAGGGGTATTTTGCCCGTGATCCGCAGAAACAGGTTCCTGGGTGGCCGGCAAGGCAACTGCCTCCGGTTCCCATATCTGCAGGCAAGGTGTGCTTTCTGAAGCAAACGATGTCCCTGTTATCCCTTCCTCGAAACAGCCTTGAACCATTTTTTTCATTCAAACGCATTTCTTGCTTGCTATTTTTTTCATATGGTCTAAATGATAATTCAAAATCGATGCAGGCTAGGTGAAAAGGACAAGAAACCTCTTAGTTTTCAGGCAAGTATGGTGAGGGAGATGACAAAAGGGGATATGATTCAGGGCTTCGCGACAACCAGTCCGGGTGTTTTCGTCAGACAGTAGATACCATAGATGAAGACCTCGCCCGTCAACCCTGACGCCATCCCGCCCATGCGTATCATCAGTACCCATTTTTTACCTTATAAGCCCCAGAAAAAATGCCGATATTCCACCGAAGGAGGAATGTGCACATGAACAACAATAGTCCTGCAATGTCTGCTTCACTCGAAGACCCGGACCCCCTGGGTAGCGAAGTGCCGGAAGAGCCCCCCTCGCCGTCTGCGGCTCTCGCCCGCAGCGTGTTGTTCCAGGACCGGCCGGCACGACGGTTTTCCCTTCCTCTTAGGATTCCCATCAGCAACCGGACACGCCAGTTTATCAACGAATTCTATCCTCACATCACCGAGGCCGAATGGTCAAACTGGCACTGGCAGATCCGCAACAGCATCTGCACGCTCGATCAGATCCAGAGGATACTCCCGCTTTCTGAAGATGAGTATGAGGCCGTCACCCGCCGCTCGACCGGGCTGCCTTTCAGGGTCACGCCGTACTACGCGAGCCTCCTCGACCCCTCGGACCCGCTCCAGGCCATCCGCCGGACGGTCATCCCGGTGACCGGAGAATACCTCGTCTCGCCCGGTGAGGCCGAAGACCCGCTGGGTGAGGACAACCAGAGCCCGGTGCCCGGACTCGTCCACCGCTACCCCGACCGCGCCCTGTTCCTGACCACGGGCTTCTGCTCGACCAACTGCCGGTACTGTACGCGTTCCCGGATGGTGGGAGACCAGCACAAGTTCAGGGGCGGGATCAAACAGTGGCAGCAGGCCATCGCCTACATCGAGTCGAAGCCCGAGATCAGAGACGTCCTCCTCTCCGGAGGCGATCCCCTGACATTGCCGGACAGCCAGCTGGAGTTCCTCCTTTCCAGCATCCGACGCATACCGCACGTGGAGATCGTCCGCATCGGCACCAAAGTGCCCGCCGTACTGCCCCAGCGGATCACCACCAGGCTCGTGCGCATGCTCAAGAAGTACCATCCCCTGTGGATAAGCATCCACTTCACCCATCCAGACGAGCTCACGCCCGAGGCGCAAGCCGCCTGCAACCAGCTCGCTGACGCGGGCATTCCTTTGGGCAGCCAGACCGTGCTACTCAAGGGCATCAACGATCGCGTCGAAACCCTCAAAAGCCTCTTTCACGGGCTGCTCAAGGTGCGGGTGAGGCCGTACTATCTCTACCAGTGCGATCCCATCCTCGGCTCCGCCCACTTCAGAACCACCGTGGCCAAAGGCCTGGAGATGATCGAGGGCCTCAGAGGCCACACCTCGGGCTACGCCGTGCCGCACTATGTGATCGACGCGCCCGGAGGCGGCGGCAAGATACCCCTGCTGCCCGACTACTTCAAGGGAAGGGGACAAGACGGCATCGTCCTGAGAAACTACGAGAACCGTCAGTTCCGCTATCCCGACTACGAGTGTGGAAGTCCGCTTTAGGTGATGACGATGAAGATCGGCATAACCTACGACCTCAGGGATGACTACCTGAAGGAAGGATACACCCTTGAAGAAACCGCCGAGTTCGACCGCGTAGACACCATCGACGCCATCGACGAGGCGATTCGGGCTTGCGGCCACGAGACCGACCGGATCGGCAACGCCAAACAGCTCGTTCAGCGCCTCGCACGGGGTGAGAGGTGGGACCTGGTGTTCAACATCGCCGAAGGGCTTCACGGCGTGGGCCGTGAAGCCCTCGTGCCCGCGTTGCTCGACTCCTATGAGATCCCCTACACCTTCTCCGATCCCCTGGTGCTGGCGCTCACCCTGCACAAGGGCATGACCAAGGCCGTGCTCCGAGACGCCGGCGTACCGACCGCGGATTTCGCCGTGGTGAGCGTGCCTGCCGATATCGAGAAGGTGTCGCTGCCCTACCCGCTCTTTGTCAAGCCCGTTGCCGAGGGAACCGGCAAGGGCATCAGCGACGCGTCGCTGGTGAAGACCCCGGCCGATCTCGAACGGGTGTGCGAAAACCTGCTTGCCGAGTTTCACCAGCAGGTGCTCGTAGAGACCTTCCTGCCCGGCAGAGAGTTCACGGCGGGCGTGGTGGGCACGGGCGACGAGGCCGCGGCGGTTGGGGTCATGGAGGTGCTGTTCAAGAAAAAGGAGCCGGCAGACCTCATCTACTCGTACCACAACAAGTCCAACTACGAGCAGGCCATCGAATACCGGGTGCCCGAGCCCGAGGTGGTCGAACCCTGCGCCAAGCTGGCCCTTTCGGCGTGGAAGGTCCTCGGATGCAGGGACGGAGGCAGGGTGGACATCCGCATGGATAGCCAAGGCAGGCCCAACTTCATCGAGGTCAACCCGCTTGCCGGCCTCAACCCTGTGCATTCCGACCTGCCCATACTCTGCAAGCTCAACGGCATCTCATTCCAGGAGCTCATGGAGCGCATACTCAAAAGCGCATTCAAGAGGATAAACGGGGGCCGGTAGTGCCGGAAACCGTGGTCGTCATCCACAACCCCGTGAGCTCCCGGGCATCGCCTGACGAGCAGGACGTGCTCACCCAGGCATCCCAGGTGGCGCTGGCCCTTGAAGAATCGGGCTACCGGGTGAGAATCATGCCCTTCAACCACCGCTCAGAGGCCTATGCAGAGGAGCTCAAGCGTCTGAAGCCCCGGTGCGTCTTCAACCTGGTGGAATCGGTGGACGGCGACGGCAGGCTCATCCACTGGGCGTGTTCGTTTCTCGACCACCTGAAGATCCCCTATACCGGCGCTAAAACCGATGCCATGTTCCTCACCTCGAACAAGGTGCTCGCGAAAAAATGGATGCACAGCTGCGGCATCCCCACGCCTGCGTGGCTCGTGCCCGGAGACCGGGCCTGGTGCGCGTGCCCCTTTCCCGGTGAATACATCATCAAGGCCCTGTGGGAAGAGGCGTCCATCGGCATGGACGAGACCTCGGTGGTGACAGCCCAGTCCATGGACGAGCTGAATGCCCTGGTGACCGAGCGGGCCTGCCGGATGGGGCACGAATGCTTTGCCGAGCAATTCATCGACGGCAGGGAGTTCAACCTCTCGGTCCTGGCGGGGGCCCAAGGCCGTCATGTGCTGCCTCCTGCCGAGATCAGGTTCGACCTCCCGCCCGGCAGGAAAAAGATCGTGGACTACCGGGCCAAGTGGGACGAGGAATCGATCGAATACCAGGCAACGAAGCGCAGCTTCGATTTCGAGCCATCCGATGCGCCGCTCCTTGAGTGTTTGAAGTCACTGGCGCTTCAGTGCTGGCGGCTCTTCGAGCTCAAGGGATATGCGCGTGTGGATTTCCGGGTCGACGGCAAAGGAAACCCCTTTGTGCTGGAGATCAACGCAAACCCGTGCATCTCGCCCGACAGCGGGTTTGTTGCGGCGGCCGAGCGGGCCGGCATCCCGTTCCGCGAGCTCGTGGAGCGGATCGTGGCCGACGCGGCGGGAGGCTGCTGACCCTATGGCCGCGAGACCTTCCATGGATGCAGGGAAAGGGCTTGTGTTCCGGCGCGAGGTCGAACCCCGGGATGTCGAGCTCGTCAGGTCCATGGCCGAATCGACCGGGTTCTTTTCCGCCGAAGAGGTGCTCATCGCCGAAGAGCTGGTCAGAGAGCGGCTCGATAAAGGCCCGGAGAGCGGTTATCACTTCATCTTTGCGCAGGAGTGCCCGGGAGCGGGGCCGAATGGCCCCATGCGTACCGGCTGCACCGGGAGCACCGTTCAGGGCATGTGCACCGGACGTACCGTTCAGACCGGGGGCAGCGGACGTGCCGGAGAAATCGTCGGATACACCTGCTATGGGCCGGTCCCGGGAACACAGAGCAGCTTCGACCTCTACTGGATCGTGGTGAGGCAGGACCGCCGGGGCGGCGGCATCGGCCGGGCCCTGCTCGCTCAGACCGAAGAGGCCGTCGCGTCCTTGGGCGGAAGCAGGCTCTACGCAGAGACCTCGTCCCGGGAGCTCTACGATCCCACCCGGAGGTTCTACCGTTCCGCAGGCTTCCGGCAGGAGGCGTTTCTCGAAAACTTCTATGCCCCGGGCGATGGAAAGATCATATTTGTCAAGGAGATCGCCTGACCGCCCCTTAGCGTCCGCCGGGCGCCGGAGTTCCGGCAGGGTCCATGAATTGTTGCCGGTGCCTATCCTTATTTGGCCCTTCTTCTCGATCTTCCGCTGCATAAGCTGCACCGCACGAGATGTGCGCGATCTTTCCGCCATGAAATTGACCATTCATTTCTGCTGATTGCAGCATCTGCTTGACTGGAGACCATTGTTGTGTATAAATAACAGGTTACTCTCAATCCATAGAACAACAAATCAAACAGGAGGTTTGCCGTGGACAAAAACGAGCCTCCATCCGGGGCTGGACAGGCAGGGTGATTTCAGCTCTCCGTGCACGCCGGTTCTCCTTTTTGAAACACTGAGAACGCAGTTTATCCCTCTCTTCAAGTGAGAGATATCAGTATAACAGGCACCACTGTCTTCATCATTTCGCATAGAGGCGAAAAAATCACCGCTGTCCTGCCGGCCGGTGAGGAAAAACCCTGTGATCTCCCGGGCTCGCCGAGTCCCCGGCGGCAGAGGCATGCCTCCGGAAGATGAGGTGATGACAATGGTGATACAGTTGATCCTATTGTTTATTGCAGGCATCGTCGTCGATCTTCTGGTCACCCGCTACACGAAGTCGGTTGCGGAAAGGAAGATCTGGAGCGCCACATTCTTAAGCGGAACGATCACCTTCGCGAACTATATCCTGCTCACGGTGATCCTCAGCGAAGGCTCCATGAACTGCATATTCGACATCATGGCCTATGCGGGCGGGAACACCGTGGGCACCTATGTGGCCCTGATGAAGAGGGGGTTCTGAAAAAAGGCTCCAGACATGAGTCCGGCAGCCCTGCACTCCCTCTACATCGGAATCAGCTCGAGCTTCGAGGTCACGTTGTCTCGGATCCAGTGGGCATCCCACCACTCGATGGGATTGACGAACTCGCCGCCCACGATCACGCTGAAGTGGAGGTGATCGCCGCCCGCAAAACCCGTGCTCCCGGTGTTGCCGATCACGACGCCGCGCATCACCTGCTGGCCCGCGGAGACGGTCATGCTGCTCAGGTGGGCATAGAGGGTGAAGATGCCCTGGCCGTGGTCGATGATGACCGTGTTGCCGTAGATCCCGAGATCGTCCGCGTAGACCACGATCCCGCTGTTAGCCGCAGGCACGAAGTCGGCCCTGGTCGATGCGAGGTCTATGCCCAGATGTACGCTCGCCCCCATGTCCATGCCCTGGTACCGGTAGGTCCTCCGGTCACCGAACAGGGCCATGGTCGCGGTGTTCGGCATCCTGATGAAGCTGCTGCCGTCCCAGAGCTGTTTTGAATCGGACACGGAACAGATCGAGGAGATCTTGGCATTATTCTCCTCCCTCAAGGTGGTGTTCAGATGCCGGAAGGTCTCTTCGGGCAGCCTTCCGCCGAGTCTCGAATCGGCCTGCTCGAACTGGGCGGCCTTTCCCTTGACGAACTCAGGCCCCACACTCACCGTATCGTCACGGAACTTGTGGGCTGTCCGGATATAGAAGGGAATGGATACGCCCGCCCTGTTCCCTGCCGCGTCTTCCACCGACACGGCCATGAGGGTGGACCTGTTCACGTCACGTGGAACGGCGAAGTAGCAGACATACACGGTTGCGGCTCCCTCGCTCGCGGGATATCCCTGGAAGAATCGCCCGCCGCATTCCACGCCGCTTTTCTCGACCTTCTTGTTGACGCTGTACACAGCGAGACAGGTCCCGCCTGGGTTCACGTTGTGCGCCCTGGTCAGCAGCGACACCCGGGGGACCACGGTATCGATGACAACCGGCAGCTCAAGGGAAGCGGAGTTCTTGAGCGGGGAGAAATCCCGCACCTCGATCTTCAGGACCGCCTGGCCGTCGTTGATCCCCAGCTTTTTGGGCTCGATCTGGAGGTTCACAGTCTTCTCAAAGGTCCCTTTCCCGGGGAGGTCCATGGATGCCACGCCGAACTCGCTCTGGTTCTGAACGATAGTGACCTTGAAATCCCGGATGCCGCTCCTTGCGTCCGTGAAGGTGACCGCGACTTCCTTTTTCTGCCCGATGATGGTGAGGTCCGCATCCAAAGCCGCCTGGGGCTTTTCCCACTCCAGGAGATAGTAGATGAGACCGGGGATGGCGATGATCAGAATCAGCAGAAGAATGGACACGGCCGACAGACCGGATTTGTTCGTCATGGTATGCTCCTCTTCTACGGGCAGGGTTTTGTTTCATTGCAAGCGCCCGTTCGTGTTCATGCGTACTAGAACGAGCTGGACTTTTCAAGCTCGGATAGCACCAAAAGAGGTGATACCCCGGGCCGGAACAAGGCTTTTGCCGGGGCTGTGCCGGAATCTATGGCCGGTTTCCTCCACCGGGCGGACTTGAGAAAAAACTTACAGAATCTTAATCGTTTTTTAACAAACCCTGTTTATAAAGCCGCCAAACCCGATCATGGAGAGGTGCCATGCAGACCCGGAACGCAGGACATTTCATTCACATTTTTTCGCGTCTGCTCTTCCTGCTCGTCCTTATGCCCGCTGTTTCGTGCTCAAACCCTGAAGCAGGGAGCACCCTGACGATCAAGGGATCGACCACGGTCCTTCCGGCGGTGCAGGTCGGGGCAGAGGTTTTCATGAACAGAAACCCGGGTGTGGATGTCTCCGTGCAGGGCGGCGGATCGGGGGTCGGCATTGCTTCGCTCATCGACCGCACCACCCAGATTGCCGCATCGTCACGGGAGATCAGGGCCGAGGAGATCGAGCGTGCCAGGGCTGCAGGCGTTCATCCGCACGAGACCATCATCGCCATGGACGGCATCGCCGTGGCCGTCAACCCTTCAAACCCTGTAGACAACCTCGCCACAGAGCAGATCAGGGACATCTATACGGGAAAGGTGTCGAACTGGCAGGAGCTGGGCGGGCCCGATTGTGAGATCGTGGTCATATCGCGAGACACCTCGAGCGGAACCTTCGAGGCGTTCGAGAAGCTGGCACTGGAAGGTCGCAAGGTCCGCCCCGATGCCCTGGTGACCGCGTCGAACCAGGTCGTGAACACCACGGTGGCCCAGACGCCGGGCGCCATCGGATACCTGGGCTACGGGTATATCTCCGGGCGGGTGAAGGCGGTGGGTGTCGACGGGGTCAGACCCTCCGGCGAGACCATACGCACAGGCAGCTATCCCCTCTCCCGCCCGCTCTACCTCTATACCGACGGGAAGCCGGCGGGCGAGGTGAAGCGGTATATCGATTTTCTCACCCGCGAGGAAGGTCAGCGGCTCGTGCAGGAGCAGGGGTTCATCCCCTTACGGCAGGGCGGCCGGTACTCCGGTCAATGGCATGGGCCTTCAGGGCTAGCCTCGGGGGACCAAGCCGGCCTTTCAAAGTGCTTGAGCAGCAAACGCAAAGGCCATTTGAGAAGAGGCCGGCCTTTGATTGAAAAGAGACCTCGGAGAGTGTCATGAGACATTTCAGGGAGACGATATACAAGCGGGTGTTCACGATCCTTGCCTTTGCCTCGCTGCTGTTTCTGACCGGCATTGTCCTGACTCTGTTCGTTGAGGCATACCCCTTTCTCGTCAGTCATGACATTTCCAGGACCCTGTTCGGCCTGTACTGGTATCCCACATACGATCCCCCGGAGTTCGGGATGCTCCCGCTGATTACGGCCTCGTTTGTAGTCACCCTGGGTGCCATGGTGGTGTGTATCCCGATCGGCGTGGGCACGGCCCTGTTTCTCCACGAGCTGGCCTCGGCCTCGCAGCGCGCCGTGCTGAAACCTTTGATCGAAATCCTTGCAGGGATACCCTCCATCATCTTCGGCTTTTTCGGCATGATCATCGTGGCGCCCTTCATCCAGGGCCTCCTGGACATACCCGTCGGGCTCAACGCCTTCACCGCATCGCTGGTCCTGGGCATCATGGCAACGCCCACAGTTGCGAGCCTTACAGAGGATGCGGTGAGCTTCGTGCCCCGCAGCTTCCGGGAGGCGTCCCTGGCACTGGGCGCAACCCGGTGGCAGACGCTGATCAGGGTGGTGGTGCCGGCTGCGGGCTCGGGCATTTCGACCGCCATCATCCTGGGCATCGGAAGGGCGGTGGGCGAGACCATGGTCGTGCTCATGGTTGCGGGCGGGGCTGCGGTGATCCCCGGCTCCGTCTTCGACCCGGTGAGACCCATGACTGCAACCATTGCAGCCGAGATGGGCGAGGCCGTAATGGGGAGCCCCCACTATAACGCACTCTTCGCCATCGGCCTGACCCTCTTTTTTATCACGCTCGCAATCAACATCGTTGCCGAGATCATCAGCAGGAGGTTCCGGTTGAAGCTGGGCCTGGGAAGGTAGGAGGAGCCGCTGAAAAAGCGTATGACACAGAATACATCTCACACAGCCGAGCCGTTTACTGTAAGTACCAGAAGGGCGATCAATGCGAGGGATTTCTCGCAGGCCCTGGGTTTCCTCTTCCTGGGAGCATGCGCCGCATTTGCGCTCTTCTTCCTGGGCTCGATCCTGTACTTCGTCATTGTCCGGGGGGCACCGGTGATTTCCTGGGAGTTTCTCACCTCGGTGCCCAGGAAGGCCATGACACAGGGAGGGGTCGCCCCGGCCATCGTGGGGACCTTCTACCTCACCCTGGGGGCTATCGCCTTCGCGCTGCCGCTCGGGTTGGCGTGCGCCATCTATCTCACCGAATACAGCCCCAAGACCATCCTGGTGAACATCATCCGCCTGAGCATCGCCAACCTGGCGGGGATCCCGTCCATCGTGTTCGGCCTCTTCGGTTTTACCGTGTTTGTGAAGATCTTCGGGTTCGGTGTGTCCATCCTTTCGGGAAGCCTCACCTTGGGAATCATGGCCCTGCCGGGCATCATAGCCGCCTCGCAGGAGGCAATCCTGGCGGTGCCCCAGTCATACAAGGAGGCATCGCTGGCCCTGGGTGCAACCCACTGGCAGACCATTGCCCGGGTGGTCCTCCCCTCTTCTCTTCCGGGGATACTGACCGGGGTCATTCTCAACGTGGGCCGGGTCGCGGGCGAGACCGCGGCCATCCTGTTCACGGCGGCGACCTTCTACACAAGGGGCTATCCCGACTCCCTGTTCTCCGAGGTCATGGCCCTGCCCTATCACATCTATGCGCTCATGACCGAGGGGACTCACCCCGAGTCGCAGACCCTGATCGCCTATGGGAGCTCGCTGATCCTGCTGACTCTGGTGCTCTTCATCTCGGGCCTCGCCATCATCCTCAGACAGAGGCAAAGGAGGGTCTATGGATCGTGACGTGAAGATCTGCGCCCGGAACGTCAACTTTTACTACGGCAAGACCCTGGCGCTAAAGAACATCAGTCTGGACATCCTCCGGAACAAGGTGACCGCGCTGATCGGGCCTTCGGGCTGCGGGAAGTCGACCTTCATCAGGCTGTTCAACCGGATGAACGACCTCATCCCGGGCGCCCGGGTCGAGGGGCTGATCCTCATGGACGGCTTTGATATCTACCACCCCAGGACCGATGTCGTGAGCCTGAGGCGCAGGGTGGGCATGGTGTTCCAGAAGCCCAACCCCTTTCCCAAGAGCATCTTCGACAACCTCGCCTACGGCCTCACGATAACCGGGATGCGGGATAAGAAGTTCATCGAGCATAAAGTGGTCGACTCGCTGAAAAAGGCGGCGCTCTATAACGAGGTGAAAGACCGCCTCCACGACAACGCGCTCATGCTCTCGGGCGGACAGCAGCAGAGGCTCTGCATTGCGCGGTGCCTGGTGGTGGAGCCCGAGGTGATCCTGTTTGACGAGCCTGCGGCGAGCCTCGACCCCATCTCCACCCGGAAGATCGAGGAGCTCATTCTCGAGCTCAAGGATGAGTATACCATCGTGATCGTGACACACAACATGCAGCAGGCGGCCCGGGTGTCGGACTACACTGCATTTATGTATATGGGTGAGCTCATCGAGTACGGCGACACCGAGAGGATATTCACCGTGCCGAAAGAAAAGATGACGGAAGAGTACCTATCCGGCAAATTCGGGTGATGGATGGAAGAGGAATATGCAGAGGCATGCCTGTATCAATGACCCATCCAGGTCTCTTTAAAAGAGGCTTTGCAGGAGGAACCCATGCTTGAAGAAGCCAAGATCAACCGGTTAAAAAAGGAACTGCTGGAGTACGCCACCCTCGTTGAGGGTATGATCGAAAAGGCCGTCCGGGGCCTCCTGGAGTCCGATGCCGGAACCCTCAACAGCGTGATAAACGAGGACGAGCCCCGGGCAAACGACTTCGAGCTCATGCTCGACGAGATGTGCATCGCCGCCATCGCTCAGCACCAGCCCGCAGGCAAGCCCCTGCGCACGATCATGATGATCTCCAACATCAATTCGACCCTGGAGCGGATCGGCGATCACGCGGTCACCATCTGCGAGAGCAGCCTCTTCCTCATCGAACGGCCCGCGGTCAAGCCCCTGATCGACATCCCCCGCATGGCCGAGGTGGTGAAGGGCATGATCGAGGACAGCATCACCTCGTTCGTGAACGAGGACGCCGATCTGGCGAAGAGTGTATGCGAGAGAGACAGCATCGTGGACGGACTGAGAGACCAGATAGCAAGAGAGCTCATCACCTTCATGTCCTCAGACCCCTCCACGATCGAGCGATCGCTCCACCTCATGAAGATATCCAGCAACCTCGAGCGCGTGGCCGATCTCTGCACAAACATCTGCGAAGACGTGATCTACATGGTCAAGGGCAAGGTGATCAAGCACCACAAGGACACCCTGTAGGCACCGCGCCACATAGCTAGTGACGGATCCAGTCGATGATGTGATCCTCCAGGTCTGCATCCTCGATGTCGTCCTCGCTGAGCACCTTTCCTCGTACGGAGATGCCTGCGCGGTGGACCGAGTCCGGATCGCCCGAAACCAGCGGATGCCAGGAGGGAAGATCTCTGCCCTTGGCGATCAGGCGATATGCGCAGGTTTCGGGCAGCAGGTGGAGACAGAGTCTGATTTTCGCAGGCGTCAGGGTGAGGCAGTCGAGACTCACGGACGATCTTTTCTCATAAACGGAACACCTGCAGGTCCGGGTATCCAGATGCCGGCACGCCACCCGGGTATAGGCCAGCTCCGCGGTGTCCTTGAACAGGATCTTGCGCACGCAGCACCGACCGCACCCGGCGCACAGGGACTCCCACTGCTCCCTGCTCATCTCACCAAGGGGCGTGGTCTTCCAGAACTCCCGGCTGTTCTTCTTTTTCACGGGCTTGTCTCCAGATTCGTTCTCTGAGTATTCCTTATCCGGGTCAGACTGCTTCCCGGTTCTTTTCTCTACCTGCGATCAGCACCCTTGTCATGCCCATGAAGACGAGTGCTTCATTGGCATCTGTAAACATCTCTTATACGAAAACATGCCATATTTCATCCCCTGTTGCAGGAATATGGAACTATGATTGCACAAGGGGAAAACCGGACGCTGACGGCCCGATTGTGCATGGAGGGGTGCATCCGTCAATGGGCTCGGCTCTGGGAGAAATGCCATGATTATGGCTGGAGTAAACACCGAAAGACCGTGAATCTATCCGGCTGGGTGATTCACCCGGAACCGAGCCACTGCCATCTGATGAAATTCATGCATGACAGGATATGAGAACTGATATAGACTCCCCTGACAAGAAAAGGGGTACAGCGGGTTTGAAGCGCGGAGCAGGCGGTGAGAAGCATCACGAAGGACGGGTACGAAAATCCCTGGACAGCACCTGCCTGGATCATGGATTTTAAAGGCCTTTTCCCCCTTGTGAGTCTCTCCTGCATGCCGGCACCGGCGGCAAGCGATCGCCCGGTATGGCTCCGCATCTCACAGCAAAGGTTGTGCTCATGAGGGAGAATCGATGAAAAAGAAAGGAAACACCGCGCTGAATGCCCTTGGCTCGCTGAAGCTCACGGTGGCGCTCATTCTCTTCATTGCAGTGCTCTGCGTGGTGGGGAGCGTATTTCCCCAGGAGAGTTCCGTTACATCGAGCGGACACGGCGACGGCTTTCGAATACCGTTTTTGCTGGGTCCTTATGATGTATTCCATTCGGTGTGGTTCCTGGGAGCAGGATTGCTGTTGTGCATCAATCTGGCCCTGTGCATGATGCGCAGGCTGAAACCGAAGAAGAGAAGCCTGCTCATGCTGCTCCTGCACAGCGGCGTCCTTCTGGTCATCATAGGTTACGCAATCGGATTCATGGGCCTGGACGGTTATGCGGAGATACCCGAGGGTGAATCCGTCTCACAGGTAGTCCTGAAGGACGGGTCGGTGTACGATCCGGGCTTTTCCATCCGGTGCGAGCGTTTCGCCGTGGACTTCTATGGCAACGGCATGCCGCGGGAATACACTTCCGACCTTTCGTTTCTGATCAACGGCCAGGTAGCTGATCGGGCCCGGGTGAGGGTCAACCATCCGGCCAGCTTCGCAGGCATCAGCTTCTATCAGGAGAGCTTCCGGGATCTCCTCTCTGCGGTGTTGACCGTTTCAGACGGGAAGCAGCCGGCAACGTTCACGGTGTCGGAAGGAGACATCATTCCCCTGCCCTCAGCCGGTACCCGGGCCCGCGTGGTGAAGATCTGGCACGATCTCATGCACGCAGGGCCTGCAGTGAAGCTCCTGATCGAAGAGGGGCATGGGGGACGGTTCGTGTATGTATTCAGGGACATCGACGTGATCATAAGCAAGATGCCGGGCCTCCTGGAGGCGATGCCTGCGTTCGATCCCTCGGGCTTTCATCCCTATACGTTCTCCTGCTCAGAGGTGAAGCATTCGTTCGCCACCGGCATCGGGGTGAAACGCGACCCCGGGGCACCCCTGGCGGGCATCGGCGGGGCGATTTTTTTCCTGGGTATTCTGCTGGCGTGCTTCCTTCCCCCCTCTTCCGGCCCGGGCCGCGAGCGCGCACCCGTGCAGGAAGCCGCCCACGGGCCTGCCCGGGCGGCGGCAAAATCAAAGGAGTCCTGAGCCATGACCAGCGGGACCATGATCGGTATCGTGACATTTATCTACCTGGGGGCATTCTCCTGTTTGCTCGTGGGCAGGCTCCTGGATAAAAAACGGCTGGCCAATGCCGCCTTCCTGGGTGCTGTAGGCGGCTTTGCGCTTCTTACAGCAGGGCTGGTTCTGAGATGGCGCGAGTCCTATGCCATGGGGATCGGCCATGTCCCCCTGTCGAACTTCTACGAATCACTGGTCTTCTTTTCCTGGGCAACCACGCTCATCACCTTTGCCGGCATCCGGGGAGAGGCAAGGAACAGAGTGCTCACCTTCATCATGCCGGCAGCAGCGCTCATGCTCGGATATGCATCGTTCTCACCCGGCATCGACAGCAGCATTCAACCCCTGATACCCGCCCTGAAGAGCAACTGGCTGGCCATTCACGTCATCACCTGCTTTCTGGGCTATGCATCATTCATAGTCGCTTCCGTGTTCGGGATCTTTATGCTGAGAAACGGGCACACCTTATCCGGAAGGCACCCGTGGGGTGAGATGTTTTACCGCTGCGTAATGATCGGGTTTGTCTTCTTTACGGTGGGCATCCTGACCGGGTCGGTATGGGCCCATGTGGCGTGGGGCAGGTACTGGGGCTGGGACCCCAAGGAGACCTGGGCGCTGATCACCTGGCTTCTCTATGCCGCTGTGCTCCATGAGAGGGTCAGGAGCGGAAGGGTGACCGGCCGGGTCATCATGCTCTCCTTCGCGGGACTCTTGAGCGTCTTGTTCACCTACATTGGCGTCAACTATCTCCCGGGGCTGCACAGCTATCTGTAAATGACTTGGGGGCTTGGGGAGCGCACCTGGTAAGGCGCTTTCCCAAGCCCCCTCTCCAACGGGGAGAATCTATCTTCAGCCCAAGGCCGCATCCCGGCAGTGTCGCTGCCCGGAATGCGGCCCGCCTCGGCTCTATCGCAGTGAAATACCCTCCATCACCCCAGCATGGCCCAGAAGATCAGGACCGTCAGGACGATACCAAGGAGAATGCTCGCAATCCCAAACATCCAGGCAAAGACCCGAACACCAGATCCCGGACCCTCACAGCTGATCTCCTCAAGCCGGCCCTCTCTCACTATCCGCTCATACTCAAGCGGCCGCTCGTGCTTCAATGCCCCCACCGTATACCTGCCCGTGAAAATGTTCTTCTCAAGCGGAAACTTGTCAGGCACCAGGTGCGTGTTGAAAAAGTGAACCGTAAAGATGAACACCGCTGCCAAAAACGCCTCCTCGGAATGAGCCAGATGCATGATGTTGATCATCCACCCAGGCATCACCCATGACGCATACTCCGGTATCCACAACACCATACCCGATAGCCCGATCACGAACATCCCCCAGAACACAGCCATAAAGTCGAACTTCTCCCAGTATGTCCACCGGTCGAACTCGGGCTTCTCTCCGGCATTGAAAAACCACTTGAACATCCCGAAACAGTCCTGAAAATCCTTCCACCTCGGAAAGAGCGATTCCGGCCCAAAGAGCCTTCCCAACCAGCCCTTCACCTTGAATCCCGGGAAGAGGAACCTCAGAGACCGCCAGCACACATACAGAAACAGCAGGCTCATGGCTGCGGCAGAGACTCGGTGAATGAGAGCAGCCCCCGCCACCCCGCCCATCAGGGAGATGAACGCCTTGGCCCACGGAGCACCCGCATACTTGATCGGAAAGCCCGAGACCACAACTCCGAAGAAGGACAGAATCAGCACAATGTGCATGATCCGCTCCCTCACCCCAAACCTTCTCACATACCGGCTCGCCAGCTCCTCGGGCAGATCACTCTCCTGCACAAGCCCCGCCTTCTTCAGACGGCGCTTCTCCGCATACACCTTGCGCCACCACAGCAGACAATGCACCCAGAAGAAGGCAAACACCCCCACCAAAAGCGCAATCATGAACTTCTCGGTCAGATACAGCGAGTAAAACCCGGCCTTGTCGTGGGGATCAGGGTGCGGCACATAAGAGACGAACCTGGGGTGGAAGTTCTTATGGCACTCCCCGCAGGTCTCCACCAGCACCGCCTGGTTCAGTGCAGAGGCGGGATTATCCGCAGGCAGGATGTTGTGGGCAAGATGACAGTCGGCACAGCCCGCCACCCTGTCAGGCTCGCCCAGCTTCATGGCCTTGCCGTGATAGGTCTGGCCAAAGGCCTCCGCAGCCTTGGGGAACACACCATAGTTTCCCGCCACACCGCTTTCCGCATGGCAGAATGTGCACAGGGCGGTGTAGTATGCCCGCTTCTTCGCATCCCCCTCTTCAGTCTTCTCAAAGGCCTTCGTGCCGTGGACGCCGTGACAGTCCGTGCACGTGGCGGCGTCGGTATTGCCCGCCATCACCCTGGCGGTATGACCCCTGTCGACATACTTCTCACGGTCACTATGGCACTGAAGACATACAGTGGTTGACCGGGCCTTGCCCTGCGCCTCACCGGCAGCCTCCTGTGGATGAATGCCTCTGTGACACTGAATACACGATATGCCCGCCTCCGCATGGCGGCTCTCCTTGTACTTCTCTTCTACATCCTTATGACAAGTGGCGCAGGAGACAGGCGAAGGCTTTTCCTTGCCCTGCATGTGCAAAGACAGGTCCCCCACACCCGTGTGGCAGACCGTGC
>ERZ795051.1974-NODE-1974-length-24094-cov-6.064936_pt1 | contig 24094 bp, 22 predicted proteins | sample MGYA00375135_ERZ795051 | MGnify/ENA primary metagenome ERZ795051 (study PRJEB30180, sample SAMN05720222) | activated sludge metagenome | isolation source: Anaerobic digester | place: Japan | collected 2015-05-26 ... | reverse complement strand
TTCACCTATGCACTTTTGGAGCCCTTTTTCTGCTTTTCTATTTTACCATAAACACCGTCAGGCTTGGAGTAGTTCAGCATGGCTCTGACGGACAGATCATATGTCCTGTACTTCATGATCTCACCACCTGCTAAAAGTATATCACAAAACATCCCAAAATGCAATAAGGATACTGCTCCCACATTTTCATTCCGAAATGCTCATTTTTGACTGAAAATCATTCAAAACTGTCATTATAACGGTTTTGAGTTTAAATGTCTGCAAAGCTCTATTCTATGCGCTTTGCGGTCAATATCAGTTTGCTGTGAGAAAAGGTCAGTTCTCATAAAAAAGAATTTGTGTTTCGGAAAATGATTCAGAGCGGTCAAAAACTTATGCAAAAACAGGTCGATTTGCATAAAGGATACTGCTCCCACATTTTTATGAAGAAAGGATGATTTTTATTGACAAAACGAATCGAAATTGAGTTCAAAAGCAGCGTCGAGATCATGAACACTCCAATGAAAAAAAGACGCTTCATCGTTGACGAAATGATCTATCCCGGTCTCCACGTACTGTCAGGTGATCCTAAGATCGGTAAATCGTGGATGATGATGGATATGTGTCTTGCGATTGCCAAAGGTGAAAAGTTTCTTGGACGCAAAACAGAACAAGGTCATGTGGTGTACATGGCACTTGAAGATACGTCTGACAATTTGCAGACGCGAATGTATGAGCTGACAGATGAGCCGACGGATAATCTGCAATACGTTTTGCTCGTCAACACTCTCGGTAACGGTCTCGAAGATGATCTTCGCAAGTGTAAGGAAACATTCTCAGACCTGAAGCTGATAGTTATTGATACTCTGCAAAAGGTGCGCGAAACTGTTGACATGAAGTACGGCAGTGATTACAAGGACGTATCAACGCTGAAATCTATTGCTGACGAGTTAGGCATCGCAATAATTCTTGTTCACCACAACAGAAAGCAGCAGGACTCCAATCCGAACAACATGATACTTGGCACGAATGGTATCCCGGGTGCAGCAGACGGACTGCTGGTTCTCACGCACAAGTCAGACAGCAAGAATGCAGTACTGAACATCAGTGGCCGCGGCGCTCCGTCGCTCGACATAAATGTTATCAGGGACGGAGCAAAGTGGAAGCTGCTTGATAAGCCGCCCGATGACAAGACTGATAACTTCCCGTCTGTGATACATGATTTTATGCTGGAGCAAAAAGAGTTCCGCGGAAGTGCGTCTGAGTTGTGTGAACTGTTATGCAAAAAGTTTCCGTCAGAGGAATTCAAAAACAACTGGATGTATCGCGAACTATTGCAGCACGATGAAGAAGTTCACTCGCTCGGTATCAGCTATGGCAAAACAAAAAGTAACGGCACTCGCAGTATCTGTGTCCGTTACGAAGCTGATAGGGACAGCAGTGGCAGTAAATTACTGTACCCTGAAAGTGGTGCCCCTGCCGTCCCTGAAACTTCTTCAAACGCTGATATATCTTCGCAAACCGTTACTCCTTCTGCCAGTGATGTTAAAACAATTGCTGTCCCTGTTGGTGATAAACTTATCGAATGGGCTGCCAACAGGATAACAGAAAAGTTAGCGGAGCAAGGTGTTGAAGTCGAGCCGTTTCAGCCGTGAGCACAAAACCGCCCATTTTTGCCACCGATACAGAAATCGGGTAGTTATCCTACCCGTACCCATGAAAGCGGTTGTCGCGCAACGTGGAGCGTGTGTGGCGATACCGCACAGATACTATCGGCAGAGGAGAAAAGCGGCGGTACCCGAGAAAATCGGCTCAGAAAAGCCGGCAAGCATAGCAGCTGGCATTCCGCCTGCCGCCTTTGCTTGTCGGGCAGAAGCCCGAACCCACTTACGGCGAGCCGCCGCTCCCAGTTGTGCCTCCGCATAGTCCCTACGGACAGGAAGTACAATTGTCGGCACGCTGAAACATTTTACAAAATGGAAGAAAAGGAGGGATTCTATGAGACGGAGAAACACGACCATAGCGATACGCTGTACAGAGGAAGAAAGCAGACGTATCCATGAGCTTGCCGAACGGCACGGATTGAAGCTGAACGACTTCGTAATCCGTTGCGCTCTCGGCAAGAAAATCGTTGTCGCAAATGGCATCGACGAAATAGTTAAGCAGCAGAAAGCTATCGGACGAAACCTGAATCAGATAGCTACACTTGCAAACATGGACAGGCTGACCGCCGTGAATTTTCAGCCGCTCCTCGACGAGCACAGGAAGGTCACGGAGTTGATAGGTCAGCTGCTACGGGAGGTGAAGTAGTGGCGACGGTCACAGCGATAAGCACGAAAGGCGGTGGCGGCGGCAAGAAAAGTCTCGATTATATCTGTCGTGATGACAAGACCAAGGGCAAGAAATATGTGACGGCTCTCAACTGTTCGCTGCCCACGGCATATCAGGAGTTCAAAAATACAAGAGAGATGTACGGCAAGACTGACGGCATTCGTTACTATCACTTCGTTCAGTCTCACCCCAGCGGCTACAAGATAGAGCCTGCACTTGCTCATAAGATAGCAGTCGAGTTTGCGGAGAAAGCATTCCCGGGACACGAAGTTGTAGTGGCAACTCACACCGATGCCGACCATATACACTCGCACTTCGTACTCAATTCGGTCAACGCCGAGACAGGTTTGAAGTACCACTCAAACAAATTTACACTGCAAGAGCTGCGACAGCTCAGCGATGAAATATGTCAGAAGTATGGCGTGACAACTCTTAGCAAATCTGAGATTCACAAGCAGAGTGATGGTATCACTAACGGAGAGTACCGTGTTGCAATGCGAGGTGAGAGCTGGAAAATGGCTCTCTCCAATACCATTGACGTGGTCATGAAGAGAGCAAAAACAAAGAAGCAATTCCGCTTCTACATGAAGCAGTGCGGCTACGATGTCAAGTGGGAAGACAGCCGAAAGTACATCACATACACCTGTCCCAACGGCAGGAAATGCCGCGATAATAAGCTTCACGAAGCGAAATACAGGAAGGAGAATATGGAATATGAATTCGAAATACGAAGAAGCGAAAGAAGCCTCCAAGCAGAATTTGGAGGAGACACAGGACATACCAACTATGGTCTGCGTCCAGGAACACAACTGGCTGGCGCTGATATCACAGCTGAAACTTCTGACAGATACGCTGTTCGATGTCAAGGCTCAGACAGACGAGACAATGACATATGCACAGATGAAACAGTACCTGCAAAATCAGCGGACGATATACAATCAGCTGCTGGAACAGGGAAAGGAGATTCAGGAGCAGACGTCACAAAACGTGACGGCAGAGGTGTCGAAGCTGGATCAGGTGGCGAAGGACCTCGTCTCACAGGCTGGGAAGCTGAACGAGCAGACCTTATCGCAGCTGAAATGCTCCGAAGAGCAGAGCAGAAGTCACGGCTTCAGACTGCTTCGACTGGTGGTACTGATAGAAGTGCTGCACCTGATATCGTCGGCGGCATTGCTGCTCTGGCTTCGATAATTGAGGACGAGCCTGAGCCTACTGACGATACCGAATACGCACGTGAGCACGTTGACCGCAAGGCTCTCGCCGAGGAACGAGAGCGAAAGGAAGCTCACGGAATACACATGGGGTGAATATGACTCGGGGATAAAACGTCCGTGGTTTATTATTCGTAGCTGGGCTACCGTAGCGGTACTTGAAGTGCCGAAACAGGACTACACTCATTCCCAGCTCAGGATAGAGTTCCCATAATGGACATTCGTTATGGCGGGATGAAATATCCCGTCACGATTATGAGGTGGTGAACCGCCACCTCATCCACCTAAGTCAGCGAAACGCAGGCTCAGCAAGGGAGTGTCCAAAACGGACAGACCTGATGTAAGAAGACACGACAGCTGCTAACGGTGAACAATTCGGTGCTGTTGACAAAGTGGTGTTTTCGGACATAAAAAAGCAGCCCGTAGTTTTTACCAGGCCGATTTGCAAAGATTTAGCAGTATAAACAGCCCCTTTCAGAGGCATTTTACAAGCCTTTTTAAATTCAGGGCGCACGCCGATAAGAGGCATTGCTCAGTGACGCGTTCAATGCCCCTTTTGCGTGTTCGTGTCAGATTATGATTCGCCTTTTGATGTGAGAAGTTTCCCTCACACCATATTTTCCGCAGCCGCATGGCAGCACGGTATTCAGGCGTACCTATATTCTGCCGTTGAATTGATCTTGCTTTTTCATGTAGCGTACGATCTATCATTCGTGGATTTTTCGTGTGTCCATTACATTGTTCTCTGTACGGGCAGGATAAACAGTCTGCTTTTTTTGCTGTATATCTTTTCCGTCTGTCCTTTTTTCTATATCCTGAATAGCGCAGCTCTTTGCCAGCCGGGCAAACATAAATGTCCTGCTCTTCATCGTAGGTAAACACTTTGGGATCAAAAGCCGGTTCATAATTCGGTGTTCCGGACCGAGTACGTTCAGGTATGAAAGTTTTTATATTTCTGTTCAGCATAGCATTATGTACTTCACCGCTGTCATAGCTCGCATCTGCGCATATCGCTTCTGTTTTCATTTCAAATTTGTCAATCTGGTATTCCAGGCGTTGCGTATGCGGTGTACTGTCATGCTCATTTCCGGCGGTAACATACACATCGGTGATAATCCCATTTTCAGCGTCACAGGTCTGATGATCAAGATAATGAAACCCGACCGGCTTTCCGGGGCGTTTCATCATTCCGCATTCAGGATCCGTACTGCTTTTTGTAACAGACTTGGTTTTTGAGGTATCGTATTCGATGGGTTCTTTGATAAGACCCAACTCATATGCCTCACGATCAAGTTTCTGCATATATTCTGTGGGAGTATCCGGAACTTCAATGATCTCTCGCATCTCATGATTGGCATTGGCTCTGATATGCGTTGAATCTGTCATCAGCAATTTTCCGCTAACCAAACCAGTTTCAATGCATTTGCGAACGATCTCATCGAATACATCACGAAACACAGAAGTACCGTCAAACTTTCTGCGCCGAAGCTGAGAGATGGTAGAATGATCAGGAACGCGTTCATCAAAGTCAATTCCTAAGAACCAACGGTAAGCAATGTTTACCGTAATTTCTTGTTCCAGTCTGCGTTCAGAATCAATACCGTACAGATATCCAATCAGCAGCATCTTGATCAAAACAACCGGATCAACAGACGGCCTTCCGGTAGATGAGTAGAGGTCGGAAACCTTGTCATAGATAAAGTCAAAGCTGACAAGTCTGTCCAGCTCCCGAAGGAAATGTGTTTCCGGCATAAGCTCATCCAGTGTTACAAATGCCATCTTCATTTGCCGCGGTTCAGATCTTTTTAACATTGCTCTCGACCTCGCTTTCTATGATATCATTATACCATATTTCCTTGCGATTGTCGATGGTTTGTCAACAGCTCCGAGGCGTTCACCGTACTGAACTCGCCCTGATTCGGGGCGGGTGTGAACGAAACGTTCAGTACCGACAGGCGTTGCCGAAACGGCAGCACCTTCAAATCATCCATATCGGAAGGTATGAGCTGACAGAACGATTTGTTCAGTCAGGGTGGCTGAAGTAACGAAACGTGACGGTGTCTCTGTCAACAAAGGGTATCATCAAACGTGACAGCCTTTGTAATAAGGGTATCGTGAAAACCGATACCCTTGTAGTGGTTATGCTCAGTATCAACAGCCGACATTCGTCAAGTATGGTGAATGGATTTCGACTGGAAGCTGTGGTATGATTGTTGGTCAGGAGGTGATTGCGGCGATGAAGTTGCAGGATCTGTATTATGGAAACGTCATACCGTGTCAGCACGATGTCAGGAAGGACTCCGACTATGCAAAGCGAAGTCTGGAGCTCCTCGAGATGTGCGACAGACTGGAGAAACGACTGTCGGCTGACGATAAGAAGCTACTCAACAACATAACGGATATGCAGGGAATGTTGTCCGAGACATTGGTAGCTGAAAGCTACATACAAGGCTTCCGCGACTGCGCTGAACTGATAACTGATGTGATGTTCGGCAGGAGCGATAACCTGAAATAACGTCATAAAACAATAAAACTTAGTAAGGGTACGGCAAATTACCGTACCCATTTTCGTATCAAGGAAGTGGCATACCACCGCTCCCTTCAAATAAATAATAAAGGAGAAATGTAAAATGAACAATTCAATAATCATAATCGTGTTTAGAATAATAAAGAGAGGTGTTAGCTATTGGCAGAAATTGAAAAGATGTACGACAAGATGTTTATCGATTACCCCGACGTGGTGAGCGTTCCGCAGCTGATGAAAATGCTGTCAGTAGGTCGTCATGCTGCTTATGAATTGGTCAGCAGCGGCGAGATACAGAGCTTCAAGGTCGGTAAGAATATAAGGATACCGAAGATAAAAGTTATTGAATACATACTCGGAGCAAGGAGGTGCTGCCTATGAAAAATGTGACGGGAAGTCTGCAAACCAAGCGCGGCAAGTACTATGCTGTGCTGAATTTATACGACCACACAGGTAAACGAAAACAGAAATGGGTATCCACGGGATATGAGATCAGAGGTAATAAGAAAGCTGCGAAAGCCTTCCTTGACGAGCTGCTTGTAGCTTACAACAAGAAACAGCAGGCGGCACTGAAAGTTATCTCAAAGATGAAACACCCCGAGCAGTTTATAAAGGAGCAGAGCCGGATAATGGCTCTGCCCCTGTTTTTATACATCGAAGAATGGATCGACCACTCGTCTGCGAAGCTCCAGCCGACTACTATTGACGGTTACAGACAGCTCTGCAACGGAAGGATACGGACATTCTTCGAGAGCCGTGGAACTACCGTTTATGATCTCACAGGAGAGGATCTGAACGAGTTCTACGCTTACCTTGCTAAGCAGGGACTGAAAGGCGTTACTCAGCAGAAGTACCATGCGCTGATACATTCGGCGTACAGCTTTCTTATGAAGCACCAGTACATTGACAGCAATCCCTGTGACTTCGCCGACCGTCCAAAGGCTGAGAAGTACCGCGGAGCATACTATAATCAGTCGGAGCTGACGGAACTGTTCCGTGCTGCGAAAGAGAGCGAGATATACATTCCCGTGCTTCTTGCGGCATATTACGGACTTCGCCGCAGCGAGGTCCTTGGTATCAAGTGGAGCAATATCGACTTCGAGAACGGCACTATCCGTATTGCTCACAAGGTCGTGGAGCAGAAGGTAGACGGCAAATACCAGACAGTCGGGCACGACAAAATGAAAACGGAGTCCAGCAACAGGATACTTCCGCTGATGAAGGAAGTGGCAATGGCACTGCGGCGGCTGAAGCTCCACCAGGACGAGCAGCGCCGTTTATGCAGTAATTCTTACGTTCACGAATACGATGACTACGTCTGCGTGAATGAGATAGGTCAGCTTCTCAGACCAAACTATGTTACGGCACAATTCAGTGAGCTTCTGAAAGAAAACAGCTTGAAGCACATACGCTATCATGACCTTCGCCATAGCTGTGCCAGTCTGCTTCTTGCAAACGGAGTGCCGATGAAAGAAATACAGGAGTGGCTGGGACACTCGAACTACCGCACAACAGCCGACGTTTATTCTCATCTTGATTTCAGCAGCAAGGAGCATTCGGCGGAGATAATCTCCCATGTGCTGGCGGTGTGAGGTTGACATAACCAGTGTGGTGATGTATAATCTAAGTAAGAAAAATCGGAATTTGCAGCCGAAGGCTGCGCTTTTCACGTTGCCGCTCGCAAGCTCGCTTACTTTGCTTAAAAGTCATAGTCTGCTTTCGCTTACGGCAATACTAATATAAATCGGAATTTATAAAGCTATCTGCTAAAGAAAGGATGAGGCAGTGACTATGATTGAGATTTCCTATCTACAGATGTTTATTTTTATAACACTCATTTGGATAATTGTGCGATTCATAATTGCGATCAGATTCAAGAAGTTTTCGGTAAAACGAGAACTACAGATGCTTCTTGTATACATATGCCTTGTAGTTATTGCAAGATTTGTATACTTCCCGTTACATTTTGTTGATGGAAAAATAGGTACACTAACGATTGGATTTTCAGAGACACCGTCTGACATGATAAGTTTAATCCCGTTCTTTTTTCTCTTTGACAGATATGATGGATGGCTTATCAATATTATCGGGAACATAGCAATGTTTATACCTGTAGGAATAGTATGGCCTATCTGTTTTCGCAAGCTTGATAATATCAAAAAAACAGTGTTCGCAGGGATTTGTTTTATTATCTTTATTGAGCTGTCCCAACTGCTATGTCCCGAAAGGCATACAGATATTGATGACATAATATTAAATACGAGCGGTGTTATGATTGGGGCGTGTGTCATATTTGCTATACGAAAAGCCACAAATTCCGATTTTCAGTAACAGCCGGAAAGCTAACAACTTTCCGGTTTATTTTTTTGCTCCCGCAAATGTGTCTGAAATCTTAATTCTGAGTCCGAATATTGCTTTTCGGGACTGGTTGTGGTATACTGTAGTCGCTGAAGCGGATTTCCAAAACAGGAGGTAAAAATGAAAGAAGTAACAGGAAATCTGCAAGTAAAAAACGGCAAGTACTATGTGCTTGTGAATCTGTACGACCGCAGCGGCAAGCGTTCCATAAAGTGGGTAGCGCTGGGGCTGGACGCAAGAGGCAACAAGAAGGCTGCCAAGGCTCGTATGGCGGAGGTACTGGAGGAGTATAACCGCAGTCAGAGGAAGCTGCTGAGGACTATCAGCAAGAAGAAAGCTCCCGAGAAGTTCATTCAGCAGCGTGAACAGGTGCAGTATCAGACGCTGACGGAGTTCCTCACGGACTGGATAAACCTGTCGTCAGGCAGGCTTCAGCCGTCCACGATAGACGGCTATATGAAAATGGTGAACGGCAGGATAACCGAGTTCTTCGGGAACAGCGGTATAACGATAGGTGACCTTGCAGGCGAGGACCTCAACGACTTCTATGCCTATCTTGAAGACTCAGGCTTGTCGGGAGCGTCGGCTTTGCGCTATCACGGACTTATCCATGCGGCATTCAGCTATGCGGTGAAGAAGGAGCTCATCGACGATAATCCCTGCGACCACGCAGACCACCCGAAGAGGGAGCGATACCGAGCATCATTTTACAGTGAGGACGAGCTGAGAGACCTGCTTATTGCGGCGAGGGAGAGTCCCATATACATTCCCGTAATGCTTGCGGCTTACTATGGACTCAGACGCAGCGAGGCTCTCGGGCTGAAATGGAGCAACATCGACTTCCAGTCCAAGACCATTTCCATATCACATAAGGTCATCGAGGCTAATATGGACGGCAAATATCAGGCAAAGGGCTTCGACAGAATGAAGAACCAGTCCAGCAACAGGACACTTCCGCTCATCGAAGATGTTGAAAATGAACTGCTTTACCACCGACAGCAGCAGTCCATGAATGCGGCAGTTCTCCAAGGTGCGTACTGCCATGACTGCGACGATTACGTCTGCACTGATGCCACAGGTCAGCTTATGCGTCCGAACTTCATATCGGTGCAGTTCGGAAAGCTGCTCAAGGACAACGGATTCCGACACATACGTTACCACGACCTGCGTCACACCTGTGCAAGCCTGCTCTTGAAAAACGGCATACCCATGAAGGCGATACAGGAGTGGCTGGGACACTCAACATTCGAGGTAACAGCCAACATTTATGCTCATCTGGACTACTCCAGCAAGGAGAGCTCGGCGGCAAAAATGGCACAGCTGCTTGCAATCAGCGAATAAAATAAGTCCTGCACAGAACTTTTGACAGTTCCGCACAGGACGCACAAAATATCCAAGTGTTAGAAAAGTGTTAGAAATGAACAGCCGTTCATAAATGGCAAATGCCGTAAACGGCGAGTTTACGGCATTTTTTGGCAGGGGCAGAAGGACTTGAACCCTCGGCACGCGGTTTTGGAGACCGCTGCTCTACCAACTGAGCTATACCCCTATCGCTATTGAATTGACAACATAAATATTATACCAGAACGGAGTTCAAATGTCAATAGACAACATAAATATTTTTGTTTTAACAATAACTTGTTGCATTAGGTATATAGAAAAAATATATCAAAGTTAGTATTATTTTTATACCATGCAATTAGAAAAAGTCACCCCAAAGCAGCGTATATATCATCATTCAGCATTTTCTCCAATAAAAGAACAATTATTTTGTTGATATTTTATTATTAACTTTTGGTTCAAGACTTGAAAAATAAAACAAAATATGATAGAATATATATTGAACTTATATAGCTATGCTATTTTTAGAGCTGATAATAATGATCTGGTCAGAGGTCGTTTAATCTTCCGGACACCTCTTAAATCATCCGGAAAGCTCCGGCAAATAATCTCACTCTAACAACAATGATCTATTCTCACTACTTGAAAGGAATTTACAATGAACAAGATATCCCCCTATACACGCAGAGTTTTTTACTATGAGACAGACAAAATGGGTATCATGCATCACGCTAACTACATAAGGATCTTTGAAGAAACTCGTGTCGCATTTATGCAGCAGGCTGGTACTCCTTTTGAAAACATCGAAGCTCTTGGCATACTCATGCCCGTACTCTCTGTGGACAGCCGCTACAAAGCTCCTCTCCGGTTTGATGAGACTTTTGCAGTTTACCCAAAGGTAATAAAGTTCAATGGTACAACTATTGAGATGGACTACAAAGTGGTAAGCCGTGATACAGGAATGCTGTGTGCAGAAGGCAGTTCCTCTCACTGCTTCACCGACGAACAGCTCCACCCCATAAGACTGAAGCATAAATATCCGGATGTATATGAACTTTTCGCTTCATATTCCGGGATAGAGACATCTGATTAAACAATACACAAAAGCCCGAAAGCAGCATCCTCGCTGCCTTCGGGCTTTTTTATCACTGATTTCTTATCTTCATATTCCTGTCTATCTCACGCTTTGCATCACGTTTTGCAGCATCGTCACGCTTGTCATACAGCTTCTTACCTTTACACAGTCCAAGCTGCACCTTTACCTTTGAATCCTTGAAATAAAGGCTCAATGGGATAAGCGACAATCCCTCCTGCTTTAACGTACCATACAGTTTATTTATCTCCCGCTTATGCATGAGCAGCTTTCTTACACGCATAGGATCACGATTGAAGATATTGCCTTTTTCGTATGGTGAAATATGCATTCCCCTTACAAAAAGCTCTCCCTTATCTATAGAGCACCAGGCATCCTTGAGATTCACTCCGCCCTGACGGATAGATTTCACTTCGGTGCCTACAAGCTCAATGCCGGCCTCATAGCTCTCAAGCACAAAATAATCATGTCTTGCTTTTCTGTTTTCCGCTATCGTCTTTGTACCTTTTGAACGCATATCATCATCTCCTGTCCGTTACAATTATACACTATACTCTCCATAATGTCAACAGCAAAAAATGTCGGCGCAGCACTCATCCTGAAGCAGCTGCGCCGGATAATTTTATTCTTCGATCTCGACATCTTCCTCTGGCTCTTCTGCCACATCAGACTCCTCTTCAGTCTTGATGAGAGCCTTGTTCAGCTTCTCGACAAGTGCTATGATATCCTCGATAGACTTGTTGATAAGGCCTGAGCTTTCATGAGTTGCGCTTACATTGTCATCCAGCGCACTGAAAGCGGAAATAGTCATTTCAAGTATGCTTATAAGCTGAGATACTGTATCCGCATCCATAGTCGGATTCTCGTTACAGAACACAACAACATTCTGGAGGAGGTCCTTAACTACAGAAGCTCTCTCGCTGGTAGCATCTGTTGATTCGCCGATGTTGGACATATTCTCATGGATCTTTCCGATATCGTTCTTCAGCTTTCCTGAAAGCTCAAGACATTCGGCAGTGATCTCAGCAAGGTGTTCATGCTGTCTTGCCAGCTCTGAGTGTCTTGCTATGAGAACTGACTTAGCGTGAACGATACAGTTCTCGGGAGTATTCAGTCCACGGTATATAGCCACAGCCATATCACGGCAGGAATTATATCCGCAGGCATGGCAGTTATAGTTCTTCTCGTCATCGGTATGCTTGCCCATCTTCTCAAATACAGGCTCAAGCTGTGCAATACCGGGCATAGGTGTAGGCATTGAAGGCTTGTAATTTCTGAGGAAGTCAGATATTCTCAGTTCATCGTCAAACTTCTTGAAGAGTCTGTCCTCGCCTCTTCCCATAAGTCCGGTAGACTTGCGGCGGCTCTTGGCCTCAAGCTCGATATTTCTCATTGTAGCCATAACATCGAACACAGTCTGTCTTGTTCCTGAAGCCGGACCTACATTACATCCGAACTCACAGGAAAGTACATCAAACAGCTGCGGGTGCTTTGACTCAGGCATCTTGCCGTACATATCTATTTCCGGATAAACCTTGTGGACGCCCTCAGAGTTGGTGATATTCAGCTCGGGATTATGGAGCCAGAGGTTGTCTCTGAGTCCGCCCGGGCGTGAATAAACCGAACCGAGCTGTCCCTGGATCTCGTCAAATTTGTACTCATAGTCCTCGCCGGCATCAGTAGGTATATTGATACCGTTCCTGTCGAAATACTCCATGAGCTTCTTGATAGTCACATTGTATTCTACAAGTCCTGTCTCAACAAATTCAGACTTTCTTGCAATACATGAGGATAAAACAGCTATAGGGTTGTTTCTTCTCAGGTACTTCTTTATGTATGTAGCAGCACAGGCAATATGGCTGTGGATAGGTGCAAGATTCTTCAGCAGCTTTGGCTGATAGGTCTCGATATAGTTTACAACAGCAGAACAGGGCTGAGTTATTACATTGCCTATCTTGTTCTGCTCTATCATTCTGATGTGAGCCCATGTACATATATCTGCACCGAATGATGCGTCAATGATAGTACACCCCTGTTTTCTGAACCAATCGAGAACGCCCTTCCACTTTGAAGGTAGTATCGTCTTTATTTCCGGTGCAGCAAGGATAACGATCTTTTCCCTGATCACCTTTGATAAGCACTCCTCAGTATCGTCGATATAATCTCTTGCACCATGATTACAGACTTTTACACATTCTCCGCAGGCTATGCATTTGTCGTTATTCACACTTGTTATAAATCTTCCGTCATCAAGCTGTCTTGTGGTATTTGCTTCCGGAGCCGGGCAGCTTCTGACACAAGCATTACAGCCCACGCATTTTTCCGGTTTTACAATAATGATCTCATTCATATATAAACTCCTTATTCAGCCGCAGATATGCAAATCAGTTTTTCTCAAGAGCCTTAGCCTTAGCAGCAAGCTCAGCAAGATTGATCTTTCCTGTCTTTTTTTCTGTCTGTTCTGTAACCGGCTCATCCTTTGCAGGCTCCGGGATATCTTCCTGTTTATCGCTTTCCTTCTTGCCAATAGATGCAGCCATTTGTTTAAGCTTGTCAAGCTCGTTCTTCTTACGCTGTTTTTCCTCTTCGCTCTGACTGTCGTTTCTCATTTTGTCATAGAGACTTATCGGCGGATCCGGAAGCTCAGGAACGTAACTGTCTGGCTGACGGAACACAGGGACTCCGCCCTCCTTCAAGGTATTCTCAGTTTTGTCGAGGAGCTGTGAAGCAGAATTCAGACGTCCGATGCCGTCATCTCTGAAGCCTTCAAGGACTCCGAGCAGAGATGATACCTGCTCTCTCATTATGTATACCTCATTGAGGGCTACCGACTTAAGGTTATTTGAAGCTGTTTCCATCTCCTCAGCCTTGTTCCTGGCCTCAGCTATGGTCTCAGCAGCAGTTCTCTCTGCCTCATATATTATCTGAGCAGCCTCAGCGTTTGCATCGCTGACTGTGCCCTCAGCTGTTTTTCTTGATCTTTCCTCTATCTCATCTGCTTTTGCCTTAGCAGCACTTTCAAGCATTGACGCTGATTTCTGAGCCTCTATAAACACATTGCTCAGCGCCATTGCCTCGTTCTGTGCTTCAAGCGCAGCCACCTTGGCATTAGCATTTTTAAGCTGTTCGTTCAGATCAGCGATAACGCCTTTCATTTCCTTTATCTCATCGGTATGTCCACGATTCTCATCATCGGATGCCTTGAGCTTTGTGTTGAGGGTGTCATTCTGGACCTGAAGCTGTGTCAGCTTTGTTCTCTCGGCAGCAAGGACTGCTTCATGTGCCTTTTCAATGTCCGTACCCTTTTTATACGATTCAAGCAGAAGCTTGGTCTCACGCAGCTCATTTCTCAGGTCGTACACCTGTGAATTCAGGTACTCCAGTCTGCGGACGACTTCGAGCTTGTCATAACCGCCAAAGGCAACGGTTCTGATAAATCTTGATTCACCCATGATAATATCCTCCTTGCAGCCAACACTGCCGGCATCATCTCCGTCAGTATATATATTGCTGTTCATTTATATAAAAATATTATACACCAAATCAGCAATATAGTCAATATAGATTATGTAGAAAAAAGGAGAAGAAATTATATTTTATGCACAAATCCTCCAATAGAAGATATCAGGTTGTATGTACTGTTTATTAATAATGTTGCATACATAAACTAAGTGGCAGAGCGCTCATACTTTCATGTAGTCCCCCACTGAGCCTACCAGCATTATAAAGAGATACAGTCCCCTCATCAGGCGGAATCGCAAAAATCACCGAGCCCGTATTTCAGGCTCGGTGATCCACTTTTCGTTAATAGAAGCCGGATAACAGCTCACATATTAAAGGAACTCTTCTTACCAATCATCCTCACTGGTTCTTATGAGCTCACGCACCTCTTCATTGTCATACAGTCCCAGGTCAAACAATCTGTCGGCCTGTTTTTTTGTGACACGGCCACGCTCTGTATAGACAAACTGTCCATGGCGGCGCTCCGAGCCATCCCAGGAATCGATTATCTTAAGCCAGCCTGCTCTGTCAAGGGCAAGCTCAGGGAATTTGGCACGGGGATAAAACTTCTTTGCCAGCATCTTGGCACACTTCGTATGGTTTGTATAGCTGCATGAATAGGTATCGCCCTCCGGTGACATCCAGCCCAGCTTGAACTCCGGCTGGTTCACGTAGAACATTCTTTCAAGTGGCAGCGGCACTTCCTCATCAGATTCTATTATCTCCACAAACTTCTTATCATCGGGATCGAAGGCGAAATAGCCTCCCCTGCCGTCAAAAACTACAGGGAGCTGTTCCTCTGTTATTATGTCCTCAAAGCCAGTGCCTTCAAGAAGCTCTATCGTATCTGCATACTGATAATAATATTGTCCGGTTTCAGAGCCATAAACAGCATACTTTTTCACGCCTTCACCCCCTTTTATCTTCAATAAGTATATTTTACCACTTTTCATACAACCTGTCAATTTAGAAATATTCCTCACCTTTCCTTTCCCTTTGTATAACTTGCACAAAACAAAATGCGGCCGCCCCGAAGGACAGCCACAATATCGTTTCAACTTAGATATTAACTACTGTGTTTATCATGTTTCCGCCGTTCATCTTAGCGCTTCTCATTGCTGTGTCAAGCTTTACGAGCAGTGAGTTTACGTTGAGACAGTCGCCGGGGAGATAATGATATACAGCGCCTGAGCAAGGAAGCTGAACTGCAAGGTTGAGCACCTCGAAAGGACTGCTCATTACAGCCTGGATATTCTGAACGATACCCATTGCCTGGCTCTCAGATATCTCCTTATTGAACAGGAAGCAGAACTCATTACCTGTGATATTGTAGATCTCAGCAACATTGCCGAATTCATCCTTGAGCTTTTCGGCAACAGTTGCAAGGTACTCATCACCGAAGTCATAGCCGTATGTATCATTTATGCTTCTGAAGTTATCCATATCGAATACTGCTATGTTGAAGCGGTCAGATTCGAGTCTCTCGCTTACATCATTATCAAGAGCATAACGGTTCTTCATACCTGTAAGAACGTTCATAACAGCCAGATCGTTTGCCTTCTGTCTTGTAGACTTGAGCTTTGCATCGACCTCTGCAAGGTTTTTCTCACGCTCTTCGAGTTCGAGTCTTGCCTTCTTAGCTCTTCGAGCGATGAAGAATATAGCGACCTCACCGAGGACAGCAACAAGCAACATCATTACCATAAGGAGGTATGATGTCTTGGTATTAGCAGCCATCTTCTTGCTTGTATCTCTGTTAACGATTTCGATTGTTCCCTGAAGCATTTCTTGTGCAGTAACCTGAAGAGGATAGATATCCTGGGTATAAAGAGCATTCATGTCACCGCCGAAAGCACTTGCACCGGCAGCTTTTCCTGTCGTATCAGCCTTGTTCCACATTTCCTGGAACTGTTCAAGTCTTTCATTATATGTATTGATCATAGCCTTAGCATGACGGTATCTTCTGTTAGCATCATCAGATATACCTTCGATACTCTCAAAGTCTTCCATAGCCTCATGGATGTTATGGAAGTTGAGACGAGCATCTGCTGCTGCCTGGTGTATATCACCGATACCGGCAACAACGTGAAGTACATTCGAGTTAACGTTCTGAAGCTCACCATTCATTCTGTTGATGGAATTCATGGTCTTCTGGGTCTGCCGCGAAACCTGAGAGTTATTCCAGTAAATACGCTCAACAAGGAGTGTATTTATGACATAGATGACAGCAAGCAGAATAGCCGCAAATACATACGGTCTTGAATGTGATGTTTTACTTTTAGCTTTTGCCATTGTCTCTTACCTCCATAAATATGTATCAGGGTGCAGCAGAAGCTGAATGTAGTCGTCGTTGAGATTGTCGGCATCAACGTAGGTTACACCAGTATCCAGAGCTGACGGAATAGCATTGTCTCCTACAGCCTTATTAGCATAGGAAACGCCAACATATCCGATAGTATAGGGGTTCTGCACAACGAGACCGTCGGCAACGCCTGATCTGAGGTAATTGATCTCCTGTTCGTCAGAGTTGAATCCAACGACGTGGACTTTTCCTGCCAGTTCAAGTTCCTGTATAGCCTTGCAGACGCCGAGTGTAGTATTTGTGTTTGTTGCAAATACAGTCAATATCTTTTTACCGTCCTTGCCGCTGAGGTACTTCTTTGCCTCTTCATAAGCCGCATCAATGGTACTGCATCTCTGTGTATCATCGATAAAGCACGGCTCGAAAGCTGCCTTGAGTTCGCTCTCAGACGGCTGTCTGCCGCTGCCGCCTGTAAGATCGATGTTATCCTCCTGTGCCTTGAGAACCATCTGATTTACGCACTCTTCCTTATATCCTTCGATACGGGGCTCAGCAGTTGCTTCAGCAGTATGGCCTATGATAAGGATAGCACCAGTACCTACATCGAATATATCCTTAGCAGTCGCACCTTCTTTAGCAAACACCTCTCTGAGCGCAGCATTATTAAGAACTATTTCAGCTGAATGTCTTGCAGCAACCTTTCCCGCATCTGTATCTGATGAGCTGACACAAGAAACGATGTCCTTAAAGCTTGATCTTGAGTTAATGTTTATGAGCTTTATTCCGGCATCGGAAGCTCTCTGATATGCATCATTAAGTTCCGCATCGCCGTTCGGAGCTATAACGATAGCATCCACCTTGTCTTTGATAGCGTTATTGATAAACTCTATCTGGCTCGCATAGTCATTATCACTTGTTGCAACATTGTAGATTATGTCGATTCCGAGCTCGTTTCCGGCGTCTTCAGCACCTTTTTTAACTTCACCCCAGAAGCTGATATCCTGCTTTGTGATAACAGCGATGGTCTTCTTGTCTTCCTTTGGCTTTCCGCAGCTTCCGGAGAAAAGCATTGTTGCCGAAAGAGCACACGCAGCCACTGATCTGAACAGTTTTTTCGTTGTTGATTTGTCCATTAACACTGAACCTCCTTAATATTTTTAGAGTATGCCTTTAGCCGTCAAACGGATATCCTCCGCCGTCTATCCCCCAAGTGCCACCAATAAACGAAGCGGAGCTTACGGCTCACAAGACTCTTCTTTGATATCCTTTCATTATTTTATCACATTTCCAGAATAATTTCAACAATAAATTGTAAATACTTCGCCTACACTTTTAACAATAATTTTCAGGACTTTATATGCAATTTTATCAAAAAATATACGCCTGGTAATAACAGGTGATAAACCGCCATTTTGTATATGAGATTACCATTGCCCAAGTGGCAAAAGGATTTGATTAAGCCCTTTTTTTGCCCCTTTTGATTCAATGTGCACAAACAAAATATGTCGCATTTGTAAAAGTTAATTCAAATTTTTTTATTCGTCTCTTTTTCCCTTGACAAGATTTTTTAAAAGTGATATACTAAATGTGATAACAATGTGTTCAGGATGGTTATTGTTATTCCACCGCAATTTCGGTGTTTTTATGTAAAACGAGCAGTAATCATGCTTTATATTTTTTGTCAGGAGGGGTATACATGCAATGCGAAAAGTGCGGCGCACCGCTCGAACCAAAACTCGTTTCCTGTCCGGAATGCGGAGCTCCTGTCCCGCAGAATATCGAGGGATTTGAAAACACTATGGAGTTCCAGACTGAGCTCCGCAATATCGTTGTACAGCACACGCCTCGTGCAGTTGCAAACAAAACACGCTTCATCGGCCTGCTGAACGATCATATCCCCGATTACGACAAGGAACGGCGTCTCCTTATAAATATGTATAAAATGGGCGTTTTCAAGCTCATGCTCGAGGACAAGAATCATGAGATCGGTATCATGAAAGCAAAAAACTTTATGATCGCTGACTTATTCCTCGCAGAAAATGCTGCTGAATTCGTTACCGCCTGTTTCACCTATCTTCTCGGCTGGCCCTATGAATCGCCGCTGAAGATCCTGCCCGATGGCGAAGATGCCCAGACAGATGATGAGGAGACAACAAAGAAGGGCCCGATCAATATCAACGAAAAGATATTTACCCCAAGAGCCGCTTTCAGATACAGGCTCAGCGGTAATATAACTATTCCCGAAGGCTTTACAAAGCTTGAAGCCTTCTGCTTCGACAAGTTCGGCTCACTGAGGACGATACAGCTCCCGTCCACTCTCCTCGCTATCGGAGAGTACGCCTTCTCATCCTGTAAGCGTCTGAGAGGTCTTGACCTCCCGGAGGGACTCAGGATAATAAAGCAGGGTGCTTTCAGCCAGTGTGCAAAGCTCGTCGTGGTAAAGATACCAAGCGGAGTGCTTGAGATCGAGGACAGCACGTTCTCCTTCTGCTCAAGCCTCGAAGTAATAGATATCCCGGATACCGTAAGCAGTATCGGAGCAGAAGCGTTCTCAGGATGCGATAAGCTCAGAAAGCTCTTCCTCCCCGAGAGCATCAAGTTCATTGATGCAAACGCCTTCTCCTACTGTCCAAACCTCGTTATCCACTGCATAGAAAATTCATACGTTCATAAATACTGCTTAGTCAACGGCATACAGTTCAATCTTGTGTCCTCGGCTGCGGAATATGAGCTTGACTAAACCGGAAAGGATGAGATCATAATGGTAGAGCTTGAAGTTGGCCAGGAAGTCGAAATGGAATTCGGCGGCAAGGCCAAAGTTCTGAGCGTTATCGGAAGCGGCGGACAGGGTACTGTATACCTCGTCAGATTCAACGGACAGAAATGGGCACTTAAATGGTACGACATCGATAAGATGAACAAGCCTAAGGCCTTCCGCAAGAACATTCAGACAAATATCACCGACGGCCCGCCCAGCAATAAGTTCCTCTGGCCGAAATACCTTACAAAGGAACTTCCGGACGGCACATTCGGATACATAATGGAGCTCAAGCCCGACGGTTTTGACTCCTTCGTCGATATCCTCAATACCTATAAGCTTGAGATCGACCCGCTTACCGGCCACGCTGTAAAGCGCCCGGTAAAATTCACAAGCCTCAGTGCTATGGTGACCTGCGTTATCAATATAGTTAATGCCTTCAGACAGCTCCACCGTTCCGGTAAGAGCTATCAGGACCTTAACGACGGAGGTTTCTTCATAAACGTAAATACCGGCGCCGTCCTCGTCTGTGACTGTGATAACATCGCTCCTGACGGAAGCAACTTTGGTATCGGCGGTAAGCCCGGATATATGGCTCCTGAGGTCGTAAGAGGAATCGCTCAGCCAAATGTCCAGACTGATAAGTACTCTCTTGCAGTTGTACTTTTCAAGCTCCTCTTCCGTGGAGATCCTATGGAAGGAGAAAAGGTCGTAAGAGATGTATGCCTTACAGAATCTTCTGAGCTCAAGCACTATGGTCAGAACGCTGTATTCGTATACGATCCAAACGACAGCTCCAACCGTCCGGTAAGAGGAATACACGATAACGTCATAAAGTTCTGGCGTATATACCCCGATTACATCAAGGACGCTTTCATCCGCTCCTTTACCACCGGTATCAGCGAGCCGACAAAGCGTATCATAGAGAACGAATGGCAGAAGCTCTTCATCCGTCTCCGCTCTGAGATCATACAGTGCGGCTGCGGAAGAACGAATTTCAGTTCAATGTTCGTCCAGCCCAATGAAAAGACTTTCAAGTGCCCCAAGTGCGGAATGGAATTCGTTTCAATGGGATTCAGCAACAGATCATACCGTATGCCGCTCTATCTTGGCTGTAAGTTCTATACCTGCGAGGTCAATCCTGAATCCGATGACTTCATGACAGTTGCCGGAGAACTGGTGGAGAATAAGCTCAAGCCCGGCGTACTCGGTATAAAGAATTGTTCAGACAGAAAATGGAAGGCTAAAATGCCTGACGGAGTCTTCTACGATATCGCTCCCGGAAAGGGCTTCCCGGTATGGCAGGGCCTCGAGATCGATTTCGGTGAGATAAAAGCACAGATCTAAACTGCTGTCCCTCTTTAGCAGCATAACTGAAAGGATGTATGTAGATTATGAGCAATGAAAATATGAATGAGCAGGCTGTAGCAGAGAATACGACAGCAGCGTCTCTCGATGATTTTGAGCCGGCTGAGACCACAGCCGCTCCGGAAGCAGCAGCTGATAATATGCTTGATTTTGATGATGATCCCCTCAGCGCTACAGGCGTTTCAAGAAAGAGCCTTGTTATCTTCTTCCTCATCGATACTTCAGGAAGTATGAAGGGCAAGAAGATGGGCGAGCTCAATACCGTTATGGAAGAGCTCATCCCTGAGATAAGAAGAGTCGGCGAGGCTGATACTGAAGTTAAAGTAGCTGTTCTCACTTTCTCTACAGAAGTAAGATGGATGTACTCTACTCCTATCCCGATAGAGGATTTCGAGTGGGCAAGACTCCGTGCAAGCGGCGTTACCAGCATGGGCGCAGCCTTCAAGGAGCTCAATCAGAGAATGTCCAGAAACAGCTTCCTCAACTCACCTTCTCTCTCCTTCGCTCCCGTTATCTTCCTTATGACAGACGGCTATCCCTCTGACGACTACAAGGAAGGACTCAAGGAGCTCCAGAACAACAGCTGGTACAAGTTCGGCCTCAAGGCTGCTCTTGGTATCGGTCAGGAAGCTAATGATAATATTCTCGCTGAGTTCACAGGCTCAAAGGATACTGTCGTTCACGCTTACTCCGGCGGCCAGCTGGCTCAGATGATCAAGATCATCGCTGTTACTTCTTCACAGATCGGAAGCAAGAGTATGACTCTCTCCGACGATACAAGCCACGAGCTCGGCGAGGAAGATGTTTTTGCTGCTAAGCAGAAGCTTCTCGGCCAGCAGATCCAGGAGCTCGTTACAAGTCAGACCGATGAGAACGACGTTCCCTTCGATACAGGTTGGTAATAAAAACTATATCTTATCGGAAGGAGGACTGAGATAATGTTCAACGGTTTCAGTAAGTCGGTCATGGGCGCAAGCCACGAAAAAACCGGCTTGGTTTGTCAGGACAGCTCTGCCTTTAAGGTGGGCGACGGCTATGCAATAGCTGTAGTTGCAGACGGCCACGGAAGTAAAAAGCACTTCAGGAGCCATCTTGGTTCCCAGTTTGCCGTAGAAGCAGTTATAGAGGCTATAGACCGATTCTACGAAGAACGTGAGGAGCTTGAAAAGAGCCTCCCCACAAATGCAAAGCTTATCATAAAAAATATCGAAAAACAGGTAATTTCTAACTGGAATATCAAGGTCGAAAAGCATATCGCCGAGAATCCCGTTACGGCAGAGGAAAAAAGCAAGTTCACTGCAGAGGAGTTTGAAGCCATTCCTCAGGAATCCTATTACGGCTCAACACTTGTTGCAGCTGTTGCCGGAAGTAATTATACCTTTGGCCTTCAGATAGGCGACGGAAGCCTCGTTGCCATTTTCGAGGACGGAAAGGCTGTTATGCCTATGGAGTATAACGAATCCGCCCCCGCTAATGTCACAGCTTCTATGTGCAATTCAAATGCTGCTACTATGTTCAGCAGCTTCTACGTTCCGAACAAGCGCCTTATCGCTATGTTCGGCTCAACAGACGGACTTTATACATCTTTTGGAAGCGAATTCGATTTCCTTGACTACCATTCAATTATCACAAGTCAGCTGGTAAATCTCGAAAGCTTCAAAAAGGTAATAATCAATAACCTCACTAAAAGATCACGCTACGGCACCGAAGACGATATCTCCCTCTCATGCGTGTATGACGAAGAGCTTCTCAATGAAAAGCTCCCCGTTCTCAACGCTCAGGTGGAGAACAATAAAAAGCGTGCCGCTGAAAGAAAAGCTGCTCTCCTGAAAAAACAGGTAGAATTAGAGTGATCCAGCTTCGTTCATGACGCATAAAATGCGTTCAATAATAAAGAAAAGTGGTGTTTCGTATGGAAATAAGTTCTTTCTACAATACTGCAAAGAATTTCGCCAAGACTGTCAAAGAACAGAAGCCAGAGTTTGCTTCTGAAGACGCTTGCCTTTGTCTCATTGTTGCAGATTCAGGGGATATCTATTCGGGTATAACCAGCATCTCTATCAACGAGGGTACTATCGAGACCATCCCCGCTGAAAAGATAGCTGTAATGTCCGTTATTACTGCAAAGAACGTTAAGGCTAAGCAGCTCATACTTATATCTCTCGACGATTTCAGCTTCTTCCAGCCGGAAGATGAGGTGCTCTCAATGCTGGTTCATTCCAGTGTTGACAACAGCAGCTGTCAGATAATTCTTTCTCCTGAGGAAGCTGTTTCCGCAGCAAGTCTCGTTCCCGCAGACTCTGCTCCTGATTTCCTCAGCGGATATGATGATTCAGAGCCTCCAGCTCCTGAGCTTGGTGCTCCTGCCGATTTTGCAAACGGCTTCAATGTGGATGCTGCTAATCCATTCGCCGGTAACGAAGCGGCTGGCAATGATGCTCAGCAGCAGGGTGAAAACCTCAACTTCCTCTATGAGCAGCCAGATGATGCTCAGCAGAAGGGTGCAAGCGGTTTCCCTGGACTTTATGCGGCTCAGCAGCAGGCTGGTTATCCACAGCAGCAGGGCTATCCCCAGCAGGGTTATCCTCAGCAGGGCGGTTTCCCGCAGCAGCAGGGCTATCCTCAGCAGGGCGGCTTCCCACAGCAGGGCGGCTTCCCACAGCAGCAGGGCTATCCTCAGCAGGGTGGTTACCCACAGCAGGGCGGCTTCCCGCAGCAGCAGGGCTATCCTCAGCAGGGGTATCCTCAGCAGGGCTACCCACAGCAGGGCTTCCCTCAGCCCGGTCCTTATATGAACGGCGGTGCTCCCGGTTCAATGTATCAGCAGAATATGAATGCTGCTCCATATAACCAGGCATACGGCGGACATTCAGTTCACGGCGGCGCAGCTCCTGTAAGAAGCGCTTATCAGCAGCAGCAGAGCAGCCTCATGCTCTCATCTAAATCCAGCGGAAGCGCTTTCAAGAAGAGACTCAGCAACTTCCTTGAAGATGAAGACGATGCAACAAATGACAACGGCGAGGGTATGTCCAAGGAGGATATGCTCAAGCAGGCTAAGGACAGAAAAAAGGTAGCTAAGGCTAATCTTAACCTTAAAAAGTAATACCGATCACCGATCGGTTCTGATGTGTCTCTCCGATATTCCGTCGGAGAGCACATATTCTATCGATTTTTTCACTGCGAGATAGGCAATTTAGTCAAATACTCCTGTCCGGTAGGCGGTGAAATTTACAATTATAGCGAATTTCTGCTTCTCATCATATTATTGCATTTTTGCTCTTGCAATTTTTGCAGGGTTATGCTATAATAAATATGATGAAGCTATAAT